>Ga0182030_10000936_pt1 | contig 58107 bp, 47 predicted proteins | sample 812S3MmetaG_FD_121299 | JGI IMG/M metagenome (GOLD analysis project Ga0182030, IMG submission 121299) | Permafrost microbial communities from Stordalen Mire, Sweden - 812S3M metaG (Illumina Assembly) | ecosystem: Environmental > Terrestrial > Soil > Wetlands > Permafrost | place: Sweden... | reverse complement strand
AGTCGTCGGAAGTTGCAGCCCAGATATTCTGGTCGCCCCAATACATCCAGTATGTGCCATTGATTTTTGTCGCGATGATTTTTCCGTTAACATATTTTGAAACGATGGAGCCGGACTTGCTCCATTTGTCAAGATATTTTCTATTGTAGGCATTTGCAAATGCAGAGCCATATTTTTTCCAGTGGATCAAATCCTTTGAAGTTGCTATGAGCAGCCGGGCAAGTTTCCCATCAAAAGCAGTGTAAGTCATGTAATAAATGCCGGTGCTGTCTTCAACTACACGGGGATCTTCGCACCCACCCTCCCATTCATATTTTTTTTGCTCATCATTGTCAGGAAACAGAACTGGTTCTGCGTGCCTTGTAAAATGCATGCCATCCGTGCTTTCAGCCAATCCTATTCTTGATGTGCCGTCAGGCTTTCCTGTTTTGTCCTGCGCACGATAAAGCATATAAATCTTTCCATTCCTCACAACAATAGCCGGATTGAAAACATCTTTTTCTTCCCACAACACTTTTTCTTTTCTTATTGGGCAAATAAATGACCCATTACCCGGAACAAGTACAGGGTTAACGGAATCTGCTTTCATAAAAGGGAGCAAGGCCCACTTGGTATCTGCATTTTCATTCGCTTGCTTTTTTATTTCAATTGTCGCTGTCGGGTTGTTGCAGGAATAGCTTAAAAAGCAGGTGATAAAGATGAAGCATAAATTTTTTTCCATATAACACTTATATGTGAAGCTGAATAAAATCCTTCTCTGGCACAGATTTTTACCAAGTCTATTTCCTTTTTCATACAATCTGTGTCCTGACAACAAATATATTTTTGAATCAGCAATAAAAGTCGGATAATAATTTATTTTCGATTATAATTTACATTTACTTTCTTAAAATACTATTGCTATATGGGCTACCCACATCAGATCAAATCGTTCGAAGAATATAAATCTGCATACAAAAAAAGTGAAGAGAATCCTGAAGGTTTCTGGGGTGAAATTGCTGCAAATTTTCAATGGCGAAAGAAATGGGATAAGGTCCTTGAATGGAATTTCACCGAGCCAGATGTGAAATGGTTTCTTGGAGGAAAATTGAACATTACAGAGAATTGCATTGACCGTCATTTGGCGACAATGGGAGAAAAACCTGCATTTATCTGGGAGCCTAATAATCCTGATGACAGAGTAAGAGTAGTAACATATAATCGTCTGCACAAGCGTGTTTGCCAGGTAGCGCAGATGCTGAGAAATAACGGCGTCAAAAAAGGGGACCGGGTTTGTATCTATATGGGCATGGTGCCTGAACTGGCTTACGCTGTTTTAGGCTGTGCAAGAATTGGTGCCATTCACAGCGTAATTTTTGGCGGCTTCAGTGCGCAAAGCATTGCAGACAGATTGTATGACGCGCAAGCTGAATACATCATCACATGCGATGGAGCCTATCGCGGCGGGAAAGATATCCCTTTAAAAAGCGTGATTGATGACGCGCTGATTGGAAACAGAACAGTAAAGAGAGTGATTGTTTATACCAGGACAAGAACGCCGATATCCATGATCAAAGGAAGAGATGTGTGGTGGGAAGATGAAATGGATTATGCAGAAACGCAGGTAGAAAAAAATGGAGTGGTTTCGTATACTGCAGAAGAGATGGATGCAGAAGACCCACTATTTATTTTATACACATCTGGAAGCACGGGCAAGCCTAAAGGAGTTGTGCATAGTTGCGGCGGTTATATGGTTTGGACAAATTATACTTTTATAAACGTATTTCAATACCAGCCCGGCGATGTGCATTTTTGCACAGCAGATATCGGCTGGATAACCGGCCACAGTTACATTGTTTATGGTCCATTGAGCGCAGGTGCTACTTCATTGATGTTTGAAGGAATCCCGACATGGCCAGATGCAGGAAGGTTTTGGGATATTGTAGACAGGCATAAAGTCAATGTTCTTTATACTGCTCCAACAGCAATCAGGAGCCTGATGGGATTTGGATTAGAGCCACTCAAGGGAAAAGATTTATCATCACTAAAAACATTAGGAACTGTTGGGGAGCCAATCAATGAAGAAGCATGGCATTGGTACGATGAAAATATTGGAAAGAAAAAATGCCCTATTGTTGACACGTGGTGGCAAACAGAAACAGGTGGTGTTTTGATATCGAATTTAGCTGGCATCACTCCTTCGAAACCATCTTGGGCAACATTGCCTATGCCCGGCATACACCCGATATTGGTTGATGAAAATGGAAAAGAAGTAACTGAAAAAGATGAACATGGTTTGTATAAAGGGAATCTTTGTATAAAAAATCCCTGGCCATCTATCATACGCACGACGTATGGTGATCATGAGCGTTGCCGAACGAACTACTTTGCTACCTATCCCAGCTTATATTTCACAGGTGATGGTGCTTTAAAGGATTGTCAGGGGAATTACAGGATTACCGGACGGGTTGATGATGTGTTGAATGTCAGCGGACATCGCATCGGCACTGCAGAGGTGGAGAATGCTATTAATATGCATGCAGGTGTTGTGGAAAGCGCGGTAGTAGGCTATCCGCACGATATAAAAGGACAGGGCATTTATGCATATGTGATTTATACCGGTCACCAAAGCGATGAGAACTCAAACAGGCAGAACATACTTCAAACAGTTACAAGAGTAATTGGGCCAATCGCGAAGCCGGATAAAATTCAGTTCGTATCAGGATTGCCGAAAACAAGAAGCGGCAAAATCATGCGCAGGATTTTAAGAAAAATTGCAGAAGGAGAAACGCAAAATCTGGGAGATACGACAACGCTTCTTGATCCGGGAGTAGTCGATGAGATTAAGAACGGAAAGCTATAAGCTATAGCCACAGATTCACAGATTATTTCTATAATTAAAAATTACAATTTTAATCTGTGAATCTGCGGCATGGTATTTTATTTCTGGATAATCACTTTTGTTCCTTTCGGTATAAGGTCATATAGTTCTTCAATGTCTTCACGTTTTAAAGAGATGCAACCATTCGTCCAGTTCTGATATAGGTCAACAGCCATCTCATCGTGATTCCATGTGCCGTGAATGCCAATGCCGTTACCGATTTTCGCGCTTTTGGGGATAAGCCCTTTTGCTTTTCGCTCATTGAATTTTGCATAATCAGCTTTTGTAGGATAATCGAGCAGCAGCATCTTATCCCATTTGGGATCGGTTTTTTTTATAACGATGTGATATTCGCCTTCAGGTGTTTTTCGGTCACCTTCCACCATTTTGTCTTCCAACGATTTGCTGCCGAATACAACAGGATAGGTTGCATACCAGCCTTCTTTGTCATATACTTTCAGTTCGTAATCAGATTTTACGATGATAATATACACATCAGCTTCTGTGCTCAATGAGCGATGAAAAGGATTCCTTTTTGAATGCCTTGAATTGGTGTGATCGAATGCAAAAAAACTTAAAGAAACCAAGCTGAGAAGAAGGATTTTTTTTGCGCCCATGCCATCCAAATTTTATGTATTCTTGCTTCAAACGCTATGCCACTTAAAAATATTTTGCATAAATATTTCTTTAACGAATCCTTTCGTTTTCCCAAAATAAAAAAAAATCACACAATGGGAAAAAGGATACGACGAGACAAAGGATTTTTAAAATATCTCCATTGTCTCGTCGTATTTTTCGAAAGCTTTTCGTGCAAATATTTTACCAATTGCTCAATCGTATTCCTATAGTGTAGGGTGTTTGGTCAGGGCCGGCTCCTTCTTTGAACATGCCTTTCATTGCATAGGAACCGTAGAATTTTATAAAACCTAACTGCAGTTCGCCAATCCAGGAAATTTTCCATGGGTCCAAATCGAAATCATCGTGGTTTTTCTGCTTGCCGTTTTCCTCTGTGATCACTTTTTGACGCGAAGAATACAGATAGCCGACACTTGCTCCTGCACTCAAACCAAAACTATTGTGCCTGTGAGGAGTGAAATTGAAATTAAGCATCAATGGCACAGTTATGTAATCTGCGGCCAGCTTATCTTTTTTATAGTGCCTTAGGCTGTCGTAAGAAACATGCGTGGCGGGATTTTCGGAATAAAGTATAGGCGAAGAATAACGGTAATTATTTAGCTCTATGCCTAATCCGTATTTCAGGTTCACGACATGTTTTATTAGGTTAAGCCGTTGAACAAATAGCCAGATGTTCACGTCTACTGATTTGCCGGAGTTCAATTTGAACCAATCGCTCGTAGAGCCGGGCGCAAATTGCTTCATGGATGTGGATGAATAATTTGTTTTATCATTATAATTAGTGAACCCGAGGTCAACAATAAGCCAGTTGGTGCTGATGTTGGATGGCTTATAATAATTGTGATGATGAGTATGGACCACAATGCTGTCATCGCTTGTGCCTTTCCCATTTCTGATGATGATCATGCTGCCGATATGAATGGTGTCGCCTTGATTATTTGCGATGCTGCTTTTCCCGGTAGTGTCATTTTGCGCCCCGCTTGCAAGCGCTGAACATAGTAATGCCATCACTAAAGTTTTCCTTTTCATGCTTTTCCTTTTTTTAAATTATTTTAATGCTATCTGAAAACTCCCGATTGCGACGGACTTTTTATTTCCATCATCAACATTTGTTGTTTTTTCAAAAACTCGGGATACTCTTCTGAAGATGCCGCGCAGCTTATTCTTTTTTGCAGAAGTATTGTCTGTATCGATATAGTCAATGTCATCGCCAGCCATTGCAACTTGCTTGGCATAAGAGCTTTCGGTATTGTTTTTCGACACTTCTTCGGTCTGATCAGTTTTTGCAATAACGGTGTTTGGGTCAAGATTTACTTTTGAAGTAGTTAGGCCTGTGTTGATTTCTTTTTCTCCGGAGGTTGTTTTTGCAATTTCAACTGCCTTCGCATTTTTTGGTTGAGTTTCGTCTTTGAGTTTTCGAATTGTTGCTGCAATATTGTTATTCTTCTTATTAATTATTTTATTTTTTTGCTGATTATAATCAGAAACCTGTTTTTGTTTTTGTATATCATTTTCTTTCACTGCCATTTGCTTTTTTGCAACTTCTGATTTATTGAACGAATCAGCCTGCGTTTTAGTTACAGCCAAATCTTCTTTTCGATTTTTTTCCATAGAAGAAGCTTTTTCGTTGTGGTTTTTATTATCCGTAGCAGAAGCCATTCTTTGTTGATCTTCAGTTTGCTTTTTGACAACAATATTATAGAGTATAAATCCTGTGATTAATAATATTGCAACAGCGGCTGCGCTCATCCATCCAAGCGGGATCGATCTTCTCTTTTCTTCTTTTTTATATAAGCCTTCTTTCCCTTCAAACACACTATCAGCACCTGGCTCAAGCTTTGCAAGTTGCAAAAGGTTGAATTCATTTTGCAATGAAGGGTTTTCAAGAATAAAGGCTTCGATATCTTTTTTTGCTCCGTGATCTAATTCATTGTCCACATACAACAAAAAATATTCTTCATAATTAGAAAGATTGATCAAAGTACTTTCTTCAGTTTGTTTCAGAAGCAAATCTTTATTCGGAAAACTGATGTTGGTTCCAGGCTGAATAATAGACTGCTGCAGCATGGTAAGTTCTTCTCTCAGATCGGGGTTTTGTTGAATGAACTTTTCCACAGTTTTTCTTTCTGCGTCAGACAATTCATTATCTACATAAAGCAAAAAATATTCCTCGTAATTATAGCGTGTGATCATTTTATATTACGTTTTCCAGCTTTACTAAATAATTTTTTAATTGAATACGTGCTCTGTGCAGGTAAACTTTTACCTGACTTTCATTCAGCCCTGTAATTTGCCCGATTTCTTCATAGCTGTATCCCTCATAATCTTTCAGCAGCACCAGCGATCTTTGTATTTCATTTAATCTTGCCAAAGCTTCTTCTAAAACCTTTTTTAAATTATTTGCAGGCCTGTCCTGCACCTTTGCTTCATCATGAAAGCTTTCTTTCAGATGGATCCTCTTCACTTTTCTGATGTGGTCAATCATCTGGTGATAAGCTATTGTGAAAAGATAAGATTTGCTTTTCCCGTTTTCTATCTCGTTCCTGTTGCGCCACAGCTTTTCAAACGCAGTTTGCACCACATCCCTGGCATCTTCTTCGTGCCTGAGGTTTTTCACGATAAAGCGAAAAACATTATCAGCGTAATTGGTTACACATTCATTGTACTCTTTTTCTGTCATAAACAGTGATCCTTATGTTATTCAGTTGGAGGTTTGAATATAAAACGGGGACGCAAGCCAGAATGTTACAGCTATATTGACTTTCTTAGAATTTATTTTTTAAGGGATATTCTAATTATCTGTAGTCGACAATAAATGCTTTGAGATAGATTCAAGCAGGATGAGATCGGTCTGGGCTTTTTTCTGATCGCATTTTTCACCACTGGTGCATTCCTGATTGTCAGTAGCTTTAGTTTGTTTATAGGATACAATAACAACACAGGTTAATACTATAAGAATCAGGGCGCATAGTTTTATTAAAATTTTCCTGTTCATTATTACTGAGTTTCAGGTGCAAAAGTATATAAAAAGAGCAATCCATCTATTTTCAAAGGCATATTTATTATAAAAATCAAGGTGCGCGAAGGTTTTGTGGTATCCTATTCTCTCTTTGCTTCCAGCGTAAATCCAACTGTGGTTCCCACGTCAGGCGTGCTTCTCACATGAATCCGCTGTTCATGCGCTTCAATGATATGCTTACAGATGGCAAGGCCAAGGCCCGTGCCGCCCCGGTCGCGGCTGCGGCCTGCATCTGTGCGGTAAAAGCGCTCAAAAATGCGCGGCAAATGTTCTTCATCAATGCCAATCCCATCGTCACTTATTTCTACCAGCACGTGTTTTTCATCCGTTTTATAAATGCTGGCCATGATAGAGCCTCCGTTTCTGCCGTACTTGCTTGCATTCTCAATAAGATTGATGAGTACCATCCTTATCTTTTCTTTATCAGCAAAAACGGTAACGGGAGACTCGCATCCTTTTTTTATAAATGGAGATATCTTTTTTTCTGTTGTTTTAATGGTCAGCGACTCGAACACTTCTTTTATTAAGTCCTGGATAACGAAGTTTTGTTTGTACAAAAGCTGTTCTCCTCTTTCCAGCTTTGAGATTTCATCGAGATCGGTCATCAGGTTCACGAGCCTCTCCACATTTCTTGCGGCATTCTCTAAAAATTTCTTGCTTACCTCAGCATCTTCCATTGCTCCGTTCAGCAAAGTGTCTACATAGCCTTGTATGGAAAATATCGGTGTCTTGAATTCATGAGCAAGGTTTTGCAGGAATTCTTTTCTATAAGCTTCGTTTTTTTTCAACAGTTCAATTTCCTCATTTCTTTTCTCGCCCCATTTCTCCACGTCTTCCCTCACTTCATCAATGCTTTTTTGTGGAAGAATGTATTTGAAATACACCTCTTCCTTTTTTGTCGCTTTTGTTTGATGGATAAGTTTATAAATTAGCTTTATTTTCCGGTAGATAAATCTTTCAAGTGTGAATAATATCAGCGCATAGCCAATTACAAAAACGATAACCAGAGCACATAGCCCGACAAACCAGCTATGCGCTAAAAAGTAAGCTCCCAGCGAAACAGGCAAAGCCAATAAGCACGCTGTGAACGCAGATAATTCTCTTGGAGAAAGATTTTTAGTTGTGAACATGCCCCATATCCGATGTGACAGACATTTTTACAAAGCAAAACATTTTTTTATGGCTGCCATATTTATTAATGCACAGAAGGTTTATAAGTCAAATTTATAGCCCACTCCTTTGATGGTAGTGATGCAATCGAGCCCGAGTTTCTGGCGCACTTTGCGTATATGTACGTCAATGGTGCGGTCGCCTACGATCACATCATTGCCCCACACCTGATTCAATATCTCGTTGCGTAAAAAGACGCGCCCTGGTCTGGAAGCCAGCAGGTAAAGCAATTCGAATTCTTTTTTTGCCAATGTGATATTGTTCTCATCCACAACCACTTCGTATCTGTCAGGGTCAATAGTTAGGTTCTCGATCTTTAGTACTTTGCCCTCTGGTTCTTTGGTAACCCTGCGGAACAGCGCATTCACCCGGCTTACCAGTACTTTTGGACTGATTGGCTTGCTAACGTAATCATCTGCGCCCGTCTCAAGACCTTTGATATGTGAGCCTTCATCATTCAGTGCAGTAAGAAAAATAATCAGGACATCTTTGAATGCAGCTTGGGATCTTAATATCTCGCAAACCTCCATGCCGCTTTTTTTGGGCATCATGATATCAAGTATAATAAGGTCAGGCTTAGCAAGCTTTACTTTCGCCAGTGCATCGTCGCCATCTTTTGCGGTGCTAACCTCATATCCTTCTTTAACCAGATTATATTGAATGATCTCCAATATATCCGGCTCGTCATCAGCTATCAATATCTTTTTCCCTTTTGGCTCCATTCAGCAAAAAAATTTATGCAAACCTAACAGAAATTAAGTTGAGTGCTGGTTTATGCGGTCGACTTTACAATTTCTTAATATAGAAATATCATCGGAGTGTAGCGTTTTCACTAAAAGAATGTTATTATAGGTAAAGCCGCAAACAACTTGTAGCGGCCTTTTTGCGTTAAACAAGATTAAATGATAGTATTTTTGCGTTTTTTACGCAACCGGAAAGATCTTGGTTTTTATGAAAAGGTTATGAAATGCTTAATTCCTGAAACATCTGTGAGATCCTATTTTACTTTTTTATTGCTTATTGCAATACCCTGGAACGCAGGCGCTCAGACTTCTTACGCATACAAAGTTGCCCAGGATCGGATGTTATTTCACGATGACATTGATAAAGAGCAAAAGAAGATGCTTGCGATTGAGGAAAAAGACTCATCGAAAGATGACAACGTCAAATTGGCGATCAATGACGCTCTCATACGGCGTGTTGATATTTTGCAGCGACAGATTGAAGAGGATACTTCGCTCAACAGCAATAACAAAAAAAGATACCTCCGCGGGCTGGAATTTATGCTTCACGGGTTCAATGGCAATTATAATAAAAGAGATTTTCCGCCGTCCATGGCTCCGGCGCTGGTTTCAGCGTTTGAAACAGCAATGGTGCTTGATCGGAAAAATGAAAGCATTGAATCTGTTGTGGCTGTGAACGATTATGGCATTGGCGAGATTTTGATTGATTGTTTTTTGCTTCCTTATGAAAATGCAGGCATAAGGCCATCGCAATACGTTTTATTCCGCAAATATTGTGCGCTCCATCCAACGGAGATTTTAAGCAAACTGCAGAATCATTTGGATGTGCCTTTCGCAGACAGCCTTATCATAGTTGCCGGGCACAATAACATGCGCCAATTATATGACTTTGCGGCGGCAAGAAACCCGCTTGGCGCACGCATCCGCGATAGCCATGACACGCTTGTGCATGTGATCGGGCAAATGGCTATCAGTAAAAGCGGGCAATTGTACTTGCCTTTTCTGGATAATCTTTTGAAAGGGAAAATAACCATTGAAGAAATAAATAAAGTGAAAGATGATGGGTTGAATTATTATAAACTACTCGTGAAAACCCGGCTTGATTATGCTGCGCGGTTTCTTCCTCCAGCAAGGGATACTGCACTGGAAATAACGGCGCTTACTCACATGCTGGCGAATAAAGCAAAAGAGATTTTTGTGCGCGAAATAAATGGTTTGCACGACAAACCTGATGCAGTCCGGTTTAAAGTGCTTGAGCCGCTTTCAGCAGAAGAATTATATTACCTGATTGTACTGAGCGAGGATGAGATTTATACATCCAGTTATGTGCGTGGTGTGTACCCGGAAATTTTTAAGCGCATGAAAGTGCCGCGAGGCGATAGTTTAATCATGTGGATACACGGAGATTACTTCCGAAAGTTCATCAAGATGGCAGCGGCATATAACACACTTGACAATTTTTTAGGCTCAATGGATAAAGAAAATGCAAACACGGTAATGAAAGCATTTATCATAGGGCTTGAAAAGGCAAGTGAAGAAGATGCAGTCGACGTGGCAGATTCTTACAGCAGCATTCTTGATAAAAATGCGCCGCTTGCAAAATTTGTTTTGAATGAGGTGAAATGGAATTATAAAAAAAACCTCGGGAACAATAATAAAAAAGGCACGATCATTTACAATTTGCTGCAAACATTGTTTGAGTCAGCCGACACGACCCAAAAAATTGATCTCTCTGCAAAGCTTGGCATTGCACCGATTTATAAAATAGACTATAATGCATTGAAAGATTCTTCGGGCCGCGTGGTTGAACAGGCTTTTTTTTATGGCAATGATGAAGATAAAGATGGCCAGAACTCATTTGCCGATTTTATGGGGCTGTTTCGTAGAAAGCCCGAATGGAAAATCAGCGAAAACCCCCAATGGGTAACGATTTCATCTACCAGGGGCAAACCAGTATGGATTTTTGCAAACAAGCCCTTGAATGGAGAAGACGACCCGGATGAAAAGGCTCAGGATGATCTCGGAGCATATCTCGAAGCGAAAAATCTGAAACCAACTATTTATATTCATCGTGGTCACAGTTATCATGTTTCATCAACCTTGCAAAAGCTCCAATCAACAGCAAAGATTGTGGTGCTTGGATCCTGTGGCGGATATAACAACCTTAGTGAAGTGCTTAAAATCAGCAATGATGCACACATCATTTCATCGAAACAAGTAGGCACCAGAACAGTCAATGAGCCAATATTACAGGCAATAAACAACACATTGATTGCCGGAAAAAATATCGAATGGCTTTCAATGTGGAGAGAACTGAATAACAAGTTCAAAAACGACCCGATTGCAAAAGATCGCTTTGATGATTATATCCCGCCATACAAGAACCTTGGTGCTATATTTATAAAAGCATATCGCAAAGCGATGGAATAGTTTCGAGTTTTGGATTCTTTGGTTCGGATTTCTCGAGCCTGCTTTAGCAGATTAATTTTTCTTTTTTATCTATTTTTATTACAATTAGCAAACATTCTCGCGGTCGCAAACTTTACCATGTAGCTTTCTGTTGAACATTGTGCGGCGTTCTTCACAAAATGAAAACTCATTCATTCGAAGTTTATGTTTTCAGGATTGTGATGAAAATTCGAAGCTTAGAACTACAAACTTTAAACCATCTTATCTTTGCAGATTATATGCCTGATAATGTAAAAAGAAAAAAAATTTTCGATTTAAGCTCCTTAAAAAGGGTTTTTGCATATACAACTCCATATAAGAGCCGCGTCTATATGTCTGTTTTCTTATCAATTGTCCTCGCGGTTGTTTCTCCGCTACGCCCATTTTTTATTCAGATAACTGTCAATGATTATATAAGCAAAGGCATTGCCGATAGCATTTCAGTAAAAAATCAAATGATACGGCTGGTTATTTGGATCACAGTACTTCAGATTGGTTTGTTATTCATAGAAACAGTGTGCCGTTTTTATTTCTCCTATATCACTGCGTGGCTGGGTCAAACAGTAGTAAAAGACCTGCGAACAACGGTATATAAAAAAATTTTGAGGCTCAATCTCTCACAATTTGATAAAACCCCCATTGGAACGCTAACTACACGAACCATCAATGACATCGAATCCATCAATGATATTTTTTCAGATGGTCTAATTCCGATTATCGCGGATGTTCTCTCCATTGCTTCCATTTTAGCATTCATGTTTTTTGTTGACTGGCGCCTTACATTGATATGTATGATTCCTTTCCCTTTTTTAATTCTTGCTACTTATGTTTTTAAAGAAAGCGTGAATAAATCTTTTATCCGGGTGCGCAACGCGGTGGCACATCTGAATGCTTTTGTGCAGGAACACATAACAGGAATCCAAGTTGTGCAGGCATTTGCGGCAGAAGAAAGGGAATATGCAAAATTTAAAAAAATAAACAGTGAACACAAAAATGCCAATATAAATGCCATTTTTGCTTACTCTATTTTTTTCCCGCTGGTCGAAATAATTCTTGCAGTATCTACAGGCCTGTTGGTCTGGTGGGGAGCTCGTCAGGTGCTGCATATTCCGGAGCTTCAGGCAAAAGAGCTGTCTGGGAAAATCATTGCTTTTTTCTTGTATCTTAATTTACTGTTTCGGCCGCTGCGCGTGATTGCCGATAAGTTCAATGTGTTGCAAATGGGTATGGTAGCCAGCGAGCGTGTTTTTAAAGTATTGGACAATGAGGATTTCACACCGCCTTCTCCCGAATATGCATTTGAGCCGTATGCCTTGAATGGAAAGATTGAGTTTAATGATGTCAGCTTTGCATACGTGGATGAGCGCTATGTGCTCAGGAATATTTCTTTCACCATTCAGCCAGGGGAAACTGTTGCCATTGTTGGCCACACAGGAAGTGGCAAAACATCTATCATTAGTTTGCTCAACCGTTTATATCACATTCAAAAAGGGGAGATAAGGATTGATGATATAAATATTGAAGATTACAAACTAGAATCTCTGAGAAGCCATATAGCTGTTGTGCTGCAGGATGTTTTTCTGTTCTCAGGTTCTGTGCTGGAAAATATCACATTGCGCAATGAATCAATTCCCAGAGAAAAAGTAGAAGAAGCAGCGAAGTTGATTGGCATGCACAAATTCATTACCGGGCTTCCCGGCAGTTATGATTATAATGTGATGGAAAGAGGTGGCACGTTATCGCTTGGTCAAAGACAATTGCTATCTTTTATTCGCGCATTGTTATACAACCCGTCCATCCTTATTTTGGATGAAGCCACTTCCTCGGTGGATACGGAATCAGAATTGTTGATACAGGAAGCGATAGATAAACTGGTGGCAGGAAGGACCTCCATTGTGATTGCGCATCGCTTGTCAACAATACGAAAGTCAAGCAAGATCATTGTGCTTGACAAAGGCGAGATCAAAGAAACCGGAACGCATGAAGAGCTGTTGGCAATGGGTGGATTTTATAGTAGGTTGCATGAGATGCAGTTCAGCAAACATCCCCATGCTCTCAAAATCAGTAATTGAAATTGAGCAAAAACGAAACACATACTGAGCACAATTTTCTGCTTGCAGATGCATTATCTTGCTGATTTGTGCATAAATCAGAGATTGAAAAGCTTAATGAAAATATATTCTTTTCAGCTAAAAGGAATGTTCGTTGTATTCACGAAAATGCCCAGACGCAGTTCAATGCTGAAAAGAGCAGTTATCGGGAACAAGCAATAAATCCATAATCATGGATGTTTCCCATTAACAACTTCTTGATTTTTGGCCAAAGCTTAATGGCAATCATATTTGTTGTAAATGATTGGTGGCGTTGCTAATTTATTTTATGGTTTCGCAGAATTACGGATGATAATGACTTGTGGTTGTAAGACACCACCACAACTTTAAAAATTTAATAAAAGCTTTTACCGATTTGGACTACGGAGATTATGATTCTATCGAAACGATGGAATTTATTCTGGATTGGCAATCGTTTTATGCCGCAGGAATAGAATTAGATATACTACCAAAATTAAAGAGCTGCAAATGTCAGGTTTTGATGCATTCCTGCAAACTGCTTCTGATGGGTACATTGACAGTCTGAAAATCGCATTCCTGCGAGTCAGGTATTTAATAGAACATAAAGGTACAAGGAACACGCTGAAAGATCAGATAGATATCATTTAACTTGAAAAATAAAAAGTCAAAAGGAGCTTCATGATGCTCCTTTTGTAAAATAAGTTTGGTGTAATTTAATTATGGAAGTGTAACAGTTTCTGTAAATGAGCCGATTGTTATCACTGCTAAATTATCGCAAGTGCCATTTCCGTAATTGATATTTCCGTTGAGGCTGGTACTGGTATTTGTGTATTTAAAAGAGGTCACGCCCTGTACAATATTTTTGCATGTCTCCTCTCTTACAAGCGGTGTACTAACAGTCGCGGTAAGGCTTTCTCCATAAGAATCGCTGACAGTATAGCCGCCGGTGATATCGAATACAAAAGTTGTCGGGTCTGAAATATTGCTTGGAGGTATTTGCAGTACTGCGGTTTTTGTTCCCGAAAAAGAGTAGGAGGTATCATTTGGATAACTGATCTTGCCATTCGTGACAGAAGTTGTAAATGTAATGGCGGAGAGTGTGGAAGCGTTCGTAATGGAATATACCCCTTCAAGTGTGTCGCCATTCAGCACATAGTTATTGAAAGTGGCTGAAATTGTTGTACCTGGTGTGCTGAGTTTACCTGAGAAAATATACGTGATAGAGCCTGAGCGCAAAATGCCATCGGTGCTTGTGCATCCGTTTCCAAAATCTACAATCAATGTATCGGGAAAAGTTGTGCCGGGTGTAGGTTTTACGGTTACTGTAGCGCAAAAGTTATAACCTAAAGTCGTTGAGCCGTTTTTTTGCCCATTCAAATTATCTATGTTTTGAGCATATCCTGTTTGTACTCCAATGTTTAAGGCATCATCAAAAGCATTATCAGCAGTAGCGCCATTAGTTGACAAGTTTGCAGCGGCTGAGTTATCGTTCGGTGTTGCTGTTGAAGAACTGCTGTTTTTTTTGCATGCCGTTATCAAAATAGCGGCGGAGATAAGCACGATAGCTATTGAAAAAAGGGTTTTTAAGCTTGTTTTCATGGTTGTGTTTTTATTTTTTTAACATTTTTCAATCTGAATGGATAGTAACGCCAAAGTTTAAGCGATTAGTGTATGATTTTCGTTAACACAGGCCTTTTATCTTAAAAAAACCCGGCATCAGAGCTTTAATCGGAGGTGTCAGTTATCTAAACCTGATTTTATATTTTGGCCTTGCACCCTTATCTTTGCGCAAATTTTCAGGTAGATATGCCTTCTAATTGCTTCAAATACTTATTGGTAGCAGGTTTCAGCTTTTTTTCGCTTTTTTTCTCCAATAATTCTTTTTGTCAGGAAAATGGCGCTCATAAGGAGGAAAAAAAAGGATTTGATGCCAAGGAGGTTATCTTCGGGCATGTGCTTAATAATCATGATTTTCACATTATTGATATTGTAGGCAATAATGGCGAAAAGCGACCTGTTTCCATCCCGCTGCCTGTGATCCTTTATTCAAAGCAAAGGGGGTTAGATGCCTTTATGTCTTCTGATTTCCATCATGGAGAGCAGAACTATCATAATTATATGATGCTTACCAGTGAAAAAATCGGGGAATTGAAGCTTGACCCGACAAAATATAATGCTCAGGATATTGTGGCTGTAAATGACAATGGCGAGATTGATACATCTGTCAGGATCTATGATATTTCCCTTACCCGTAATGTAGTGCAGATGCTTATTGCGCTTGCGTTGTTTACATGGGTTATGCTGGTTATAGCAAAAAAATATAAGAATGGCTATGGGGTTACATCAGCTCCGAAAGGATCTCAAAGCTTGCTGGAACCTGTTATCACTTTCGTCCGTGACGAGGTTGCAAAACCAAATTTGGGTAATAGCTTTGAGAAATATCTTCCGTTCCTGCTCACAATTTTCTTCTTTATATTAATCAACAATATTTTCGGCTTAATCCCTGGTTCAGCCAATGTTACAGGCAATATTGCTTTCACTGCTGTATTAGGCATCATATCTTTTGTTGTTATCCTATACAGTTCCGATAAACACTATTGGGGGCATATTTTTAATCCTCCCGGAGTGCCTTTGGGCGTCAAATTCATTTTGGTCCCTGTAGAGTTTATCAGTGTTTTTATCAAGCCCTTTGCGCTGATTATACGTTTGTTCGCAAATATGGTAGCCGGGCATATCATTATTATCTGTCTCATTTCGTTGATATTTATTTTTGGCAACATGAATAAATATGCAGGATGGGGCACCGCGCCGTTTTCGATTGCTTTTACCATATTTATTTATCTTATTGAAGTGCTGGTAGCATTTTTACAAGCATTCATTTTTACTATGCTTACAGCCGTATTTATAGGCCAGGCCATTGAAGGCAAAGAACATCAGCACCATGAAGATCATGAGGATTCAATGCTCGCTTAAACGTTTTTTTTTACTAAATATAAAGCCACAATTATGGATTTAATGACTATTATGCTCAGCACGCCTCTTGGTAATGCAGGTGGTGCAGTTGGCGCCGGGCTTGCGGCAGTTGGCGCAGGTATTGGTATTGGCCAGATTGGTAAAGGTGCAGTAGAAGCTATTGCCCGCCAACCGGAAGTTGCTAATGACATCAGGGCTAACATGATTTTGACTGCAGCGCTTGTTGAAGGCGCGGCATTGTTCGCAATCATTGTTGGCTTTTTGGCAATGGTATTATAATATCGTTGCAGAGCGAATAGCTGCATCTAAAGCACAGGGCGGAGGATGCAGTTTATTTAGAATTTGAAAACATCGCAATTGCTCGATCGAGCAATTGGGCACTTTTTTAAATTGTGAAATTGAATTTATGAAATTACTTCTTCCTGAATTTGGGTTATTGATATGGACACTACTGGCGTTTTTAGTGGTATTTTGGATACTGGGCAAATTTGCCTGGCCTGCTATCATGAAAGGTTTGAAAGAAAGAGAGCAAGGCATTACCGACTCTTTGGCTACTGCTGAAAAAGTGAAAGCAGAGATGGCGCAATTGAAAAGCGAAAACGAATCGCTGCTTGCTCAGGCTCGTGAAGAGCGGGCGCAGATGCTCAAAGAAGCAAGAGATATTAAAGAGAAAATCATAAACGAAGCCAAAGACCAGGCCAAGGCTGAAGCCAATAAGATTATCAACAATGCACAGGCTGCTATTGAACAGCAAAAAATGGCGGCCATAACGGAAGTAAAAAATCAGTTAGGCAATTTAGTTGTCGAAATATCAGAAAAAATATTGCGTCGGGAACTCAGCAACAAGACGGAACAGGAAAGTTATATAAGACAGTTATCGAACGAAGCAAAATTAAATTAATAAATGTGAAAAATGGCACAATTGAGTCATTGAGCAATTTCTAAATTAAACAAATGCCTAACCCACGTTTAGCGGCACGTTATGCAAAAAGCCTGATTGATTTGTCGCTTGAAAAAGGAGACATCGAACCAGTGTATAACGATATGCTTTTCCTCCAATCTGTTTGTAAAAGCAGCAAGGATTTTGTGAATTTGCTGAAGAGCCCGGTTATCAAAGGCGACCAAAAGCAGAAGGTTTTAAATGCAGTAACTGATGGAAAGATAAATGTTATAACTTCTTCATTTAATAAACTGCTTATATCGAAAGGCAGGGAAGATGTATTACCTGAAATTATCACTGCTTTTATTCAGCAATACAAACAGTATAAAAGCATTTTTATTATAAAACTTACTACCGCTGAGCCGGTCGGTGAAGAATTGAAAAATGCTATTCTTGACAAAATAAGAAGCAGCACTTCGATGAAAAACATAGAATTGATCACTGAAGTAAAAGAAAACCTGATAGGAGGATTTGTTCTTGAAACAGCAAATGAGCTCCTGGACGCAAGCATCGCATTTGAGCTGAATAATGTAAGAAAGCAATTCCGCAATAACGATTATATCTATAATATAAGGTAAACGATTAACGGGATGGAGCATGTCGTTCAATATTAAACTCTATCTTGAATTTGAGATAAGAATATTAAACAAGAAAATAGATTATGCCAGAAATTAAACCAGATGAGATTTCAGCAATTTTGCGTCAGCAATTGAGCAATTTTAATGTTGCGGCAGAAATGGAAGAAGTAGGCACTGTGCTTCAGGTGGGGGATGGTATTGCCCGTGTGTATGGCCTGAATAATGTGCGAAGTGGAGAGCTAGTTGCATTTGAAAATGGTGTACGTGCCATTGCATTGAACCTGGAAGAAGATAATGTGGGTGTGGTGCTTATGGGCGAAAGCGGAGACATCAAAGAAGGCGCTAAAGTGCGCCGGACAGGGAAAATTGCTTCTATCAATGTAGGAGAAGGTATGCTTGGGCGTGTAGTGAATACTTTAGGCGAGCCGATTGATGGGAGAGGTCCTTTGACCGGGGAAAAATATGAAATGCCTTTAGAACGCAAAGCACCAGGTGTTATATTTCGTGAGCCTGTAAAAGAACCGTTGCAAACAGGTATTAAGGCGATTGACGCAATGATACCTATTGGCCGCGGCCAGCGCGAATTGATTATCGGAGACCGGCAAACTGGTAAAACGGCAATCGCTGTTGACACTATTATTAATCAGAAAGAATTTTATAAAGCGGGAAAACCTGTTTATTGCATTTATGTAGCAATTGGCCAGAAAGCTTCTACTGTTGCCGGTGTAATGAAAACGCTTACTGACAATGGCGCAATGGAATATACGGTAATTGTTGCAGCATCAGCATCTGACCCTGCACCATTACAATTCTATGCGCCATTTGCCGGAGCAGCCATTGGCGAATTTTTCCGTGATACTGGTCGCCCTGCTTTGATTATTTACGATGATCTTTCCAAACAGGCTGTAGCTTATCGCGAAGTTTCTTTATTGCTTCGCCGCCCGCCGGGCCGCGAAGCTTATCCCGGCGATGTGTTTTATCTTCACAGTCGTTTGTTAGAACGTGCAGCTAAAGTGATCAGCGATGATGGTGTTGCAAAGAACATGAACGACTTGCCTGATTCTATAAAACAATTGGTTAAAGGTGGAGGCTCATTAACAGCCTTGCCAATTATAGAAACGCAGGCAGGAGATGTTTCTGCATATATCCCAACTAACGTGATTTCCATCACCGATGGTCAGATATTTCTTGAAGGAAACCTATTCAATTCAGGCATTCGCCCTGCTATCAACGTTGGTATTTCAGTTAGCCGTGTGGGTGGTAATGCGCAGATAAAATCCATGAAAAAAGTAGCAGGCACTTTGAAACTTGATCAGGCTCTATATCGTGAAATGGAAGCATTCTCAAAATTCGGCGGCGATTTGGATGCCGCAACAAAACTGGTAATTGATAAAGGAGCGAGAAACGTAGAAATATTGAAACAACCTCAATATTCCCCATTTGCTGTTGAAAAGCAAGTGGCAATTATTTATCTGGGAACTCAGGGGTTGTTACGCGCAGTTGCAGTGAGAAAAGTGAAAGAATTCGAAGAACACTTTTTAATAGAAATGGAAAATAGGTTGCCGGACGTGCTGGCTGAGTTTAAAAAAGGCAATTTGCCGGATGATGGCGTTAAAAGGATGGTTGACCTGGCAAATGGATTAATACCTCATTACAAATAATCCTTTATTTTTAAAATATTCAGGAGGCCCTTAAAAATTTTTAAGGGCCTCCTGATTTAATATCGGGATAAATAATTTTTTATTTTATCTAAAATCACTTGCATTTCTCGAATTTTCATGCAATCTTTGTCTCCTCATCAAGATACAATAGTACCCAATCTCCTTATCAATTACCTCTATCCAATTTCAATCTATTAGTTTTATTTAGGTTCATCCTGTATTTTCTTCCAAATCCGTGCAAAAGGCATTTCCATCCAATCCTCATTCTTTTCAACAGTGAATTAATTTCTTTACATATTTCTTCCAATACCTCTAAAAAATTTAGTGCTGTTTTCCAATAACTATGGGCTACTACCTAAGCATTAAAGTACCCTAAATACAAGTTATGAAACAGTTGTATCCCACAAAAATAGAAGGAATATTATTTTCAATTAGAGCCGCAACGATAACTGTTGCATTTTCATTCATCACAATGGTGTCATTTTCACAAGAGCCGATATTTAACAACTCAATACTGTCATCGGGCATTGCAGAAAGCGATGGAAGAATACACAGGCCTCAGCATGTAATAGTTGATGTGAATTCAGTCATAGTGGATAACAGAACAGCTTCTCCTCTCCTTCAATCAGATAGTGTGGCATCAATAAGCATGGGGTTTAGTAAAACTAAAATACTCAGCTACAACATAGCTAAGTTGACGACGCTTCCTGTGGTGTTTCAGTCATTTACAGCACAATTGAATATCACTTCGAATAAGGCATTGTTAAATTGGTCAACCTCTTCAGAGCTAAATGCAAACCATTTTGTATTGCAGCGTAGCACTGATGGCGAGAATTATGATGATATGGCTATTATTTTTGCCCGGGAAGGAAACAGTAATTCATTAAGACAATATAATTATTCAGACCCTATTGCTTCTGTTAATAGTTCGTTGGTATATTATCGACTGAAGGTGGTAGATATGAATGGAAATTTTGAGTATGCCGATTTTGAGCTGATCAAATTACCAAAACAAAGCAAACAATCAAATATACTTGCATATCCCAACCCTTCTCAAAGCGAATTGCGCATAACTATCCCAGATAGCTGGCAGGGTAAGTCGGTATCGTACCATGTTTATAATGTTCATGGAAGCCTGTTAAAACAAAAAATATGCGATAACGCAGGACAAATGGAATTGCTAAATATAGCTGATTTACCGGTTGGCATTTATATTGTGAAAGCAGTAAATGGAAATCAAACATCAGTACAGAGAATTGTAAAATTGAATAATTAAGATTTTAGTTTTAAAGGGTACGATCAACAACGGCCGGGCTTTTCTAAGCTTGGCCTTTTTTATTGTTATCGAGCTTTATTTGCAGATCTGTTTACCGATAATCATTTTCCTTAAGTGATTATTGCCAATTTTGCTACATTAGCACTGCAACATAATTTGTAAAGAAGCAAAACCCTATTGGTATGATAAAAACTATTATCATTGACGATGAGCGACTGGCGAGAAATGAACTGAAAAAACTGCTTACCGAATTTCCCGAAATTGAAGTGGTCGCAGAAGCTGCGAATGCGAATGAAGGTATAGAAAAAATTGACAGCCTGGCTCCCGACCTCATTTTCCTGGACATACAAATGCCTGGCAAAACAGGCTTTGATATGCTGTCCGAATTAGATAAAGCACCAGATGTCATTTTTACAACAGCATATGATGAATATGCATTAAAAGCTTTTGAAGTGAATGCATTGGATTACCTGTTGAAACCGGTTGAGCCAAAGCGTTTGGCCGATGCTATTCAGAAACTGCATGTAGAAGAGGATAGAGAACCTATACAGGATCATGATATTTCAACCAATAGAAGCATACTTAATGAACACGATCAGGTTTTTGTAAAAGACGGCGAGCGTTGCTGGTTCGTAAAATTATCTGAGATAAGACTGTTTGAAAGTGTTGGCAACTATGCAAAAGTTTACTTTGGTCCAAATAAACCACTAATTTTAAAGTCATTGAATGCGCTTGAGGAAAGGCTTGATGAAAAAGTGTTCTTTCGCGCCAACCGGAAGCATATAGCTAACCTGCGCCTCATTGAGAAGATTGAACCGTATTTCAACGGTGGCTTACTGCTTGAATTAAAGGGCGGAGAAAAAATTGAAGTTAGCAGAAGGCAAACGGTAAAGTTTAAAGAGATGATGAGTTTATAATGCGTGGATTTGAAGATGTGAAAATATGCGAATGAGAAATTAATATTTATGATAAGGAAAATTTTTCTTACAGGGTTATTGGTAGCAATAACCCTTTTTAGTTTTGCCCAGAATATTGATGACATCATCAACGCAAAAGAGGCAGAGCGGATTGAAAAAATATTATCTTCCGATGAAATGCAGGGCAGGGCTGTATTTACGCCGGGTATTGATAAGGCATCCGGGTTTATTCAAAAAGAATTTAAGGCGATAGGTTTAGAGACTTTTGGCAACAGCGGCACTTTCCTGCAGGATTTTAATCTGGTTAAAACAAGATTTATTTCTGCTAAAGCCAAGTTTGATAATGATACCATTGCAACAAAGAACATCGTTGCGTTCACGTCAAACCCTGAATTATATATCAATCAGGATAGTGGATATATCAGGGCTTTTATTAAACCAGGGGATAATTTTAATGCAGAAGCATTTAAATATATTCAAAACGCGAAAAGTTATCTGGTATTGGTTGATACTTCTTTTGCGAAAGAACTTCACCGTATGTCTTCTTTCAAAAGGCCCGTTTTTAAAACCCAACGGAGTACCGTTTTTATTCTCACAATTTATGATCCTACGAAATATGAAATTGAAATAAAGCATGAGGTGACAAAATTGAAACTGTCAAATGTAATGGGGATATTGCCAGGCAAAACAAAAAGAAATGATTACGTGATTTTCTCTGCGCATTATGATCACCTTGGTATTGGGAAACCCGATTCGAAAGGAGATTCCATTTATAACGGAGCCAACGATGACGCATCAGGAACTACGGCCGTTATTATGCTTGCAAAATATTTTAAACAATTGGATAATAATGAGCGGACATTGGTATTTGTGGCATTCACGGGAGAAGAAACAGGGGGCTATGGATCGCAATATTTTTCAAAACAATACGACCCGGCAAGCGTAGCCGCGATGTTTAATATTGAGATGATAGGGACAGAAAGCAAATGGGGCGCAAATTCTGCTTACATCACGGGTTATGAGAAAACTGATATGGGTAAAATCTTAGAAAATAACCTGAAAGATAGCAGGTTTGTGTTTCACCCAGATCCTTATCCGCTGCAAAACTTATTCTATCGTTCTGATAATGCAACTCTTGCCAGGCAAGGAGTTCCCGCGCATACGATCTCTACATCAAAAATGGAAGAGCCTCCCAACGATGAACCTAATTATCATAAGCAAAGCGATGAGATCAGCACGCTGGATTTAAAAAATATGACCGAGATCATCAAAGCTATTGCAATAAGCTCGGGTTCAATTGTAGCAGGAAAAGATACGCCTTCAAGAGTCGATGCCAAAGTGTTGAAATGAAACCTTGATAAAATCTCGAAACAGAAATATTTATTATTGTATATAATCATTGAATGAGATGCTTTGCCTGTTATTACTTGTCACCTGTAAGCTTGCATAGCCTGCCTGAGAAATGCAAATCGTTATCTGGCGGGTATCCGCCGCTTTTGGGGGAATTATGCTGATATCCCACCCCCTTTTTTGCTTCTGTAAATGTGTATTTAAAATCTGTGGTTTTGAATTGAATCCCGCCGTCATTGCTGCCTATTGTGGCAGTGTAGGCTCGCCCAAAGTAGGGAAGATATGCTTCAATTGTATCTTTTCTGACTTTAAGCTCCTACCAGGTGGCAAAGCAATTTGGGCTTCAAAAGAATAATGTTGCCCATCAACCAATGATTTGACTGCAGCCTCTTTTTCAACTTGTTTTTGCTTCTTTGTGTCCTGAGCGGAAACAGAAGTTGTGCTTAATAAAAAAATCATCTGCAAGGCTGGAAATATTAATTGTAGCTTTTTCATTGCATTTGAGTTTTGTCTATAAAATTATCAAAGAAACCTTTTAGTGATAGGCAATTAACAGTGTTTAAATAATGATCTGTTAACCGAATTTCATGAGCACCAATCTCATTGCATCTTCAATCTTATCATTGCAAAGGTTTCCGATACTGCCTTCGTGAGTATGATGAAGTTTTCTTTTGTAATCAAAATTAAATTCTCCTTTTTCAATTTGATTGCCTATTTGCTTGTATGCTTCGCGGAAAGGAACTCCTTTATTAACTAATTCATTCACTGCTTCCACGCTGAAGAGGTATTTGTATTTTTCATCATCCAGGATATCGTCTTTGATGATAACATTTGATAGCATCAAGCCGGCAATTTGCAAACAAGCCTTTATTTCTTCGATCGCCGGGAAAAGAATTTCTTTGGTAAGCTGTAAATCACGATGATAACCTGATGGGAGATTGCTCATGAGCAATGTCAATTCATTGGGGGTTGCCTGGATTCGGTTGCATTTTGCGCGGATCAGTTCAAACACATCCGGGTTTTTTTTGTGGGGCATGATGCTGCTACCGGTAGTTAGTTCATTTGGAAACGAAATGAAGCCAAAATTCTGATTGACGTAAAGGCATGCATCCAACGATAGTTTACTGAGCGTAGCTGCAATACTGCTTAAAGCAAACGATACTGTTTTTTCTGTTTTGCCCCGGCTCATTTGTGCATAAACAGAATTATAATTCAGTGATTCAAAATTTAATAATCCAGTTGTCTTTGTTCTGCTTAACGGGAAAGACGAACCGTAGCCTGCGCCGCTCCCCAACGGGTTTTTATTTGTGATATGATACGCAGCGACTAATAGCTCCATATCATCAACCAAACTTTCTGCATAAGCCCCAAACCACAAACCGAATGAAGACGGCATGGCGATTTGCAGGTGAGTGTAGCCCGGCAACAATTTGTCTTTGTATTTCTCACTTTGAGCGATCAGCAAATCGAACAAGTGTTTCGAAGCTTCTCTTATTTTCAATATCTCTGCACGCAGATATAATTTGATATCAACTGCAACCTGATCATTCCTGCTTCTGCCACTGTGAATTTTTTTTCCTGCTTCTCCGATCCGCCGCGTGAGCATCAATTCAATTTGCGAATGAATGTCCTCAGCGTCTTGGTCAATGGTGAATTGTGAATGGCGAATATCTCTGAGAATCGCATTAAGTTCTTTGTGAATAGATAGTAACTCTTCATTTGTCAATAGCCCTGCAGTTTCCAGCATTTGTGCATGTGCGAGCGAGCCAAGCACATCATATTCTGCAAGCAGGATATCAAATTCTTTATCGCGACCGACAGTAAATGCTTCTACGAGTTGCGAGGTGCTTGTATTTTCTTTATTCCACAATTTCATTTATTGCTATTGGGTTTCAAATAAATTCATCCAGTAATTGAATATACGTCTCAATGCCGTCTCTTATTTCATCCACATAAATGTACTCATCTGCAGTGTGGCTTCTGGCCGAATCGCCAGGTCCCATTTTTAATGTGGGGAAAGGCATCAATGCTTTGTCTGATGTTGTTGGTGAACCATAATAGCCTTTGCCCAGAGCCAGCCCTGCTTTTACCAATGGATGGTTCAATGAAATAGAAGTTGATCTCATTCTGGTTGTTCGTGGTTTGAAGTGACTTTTAAGGTTTTTCCTCAGTGCTTCTAAAATTTCATCGAAGGTATAGAGCTCATTCACCCGCACATCAATCACAAATTTGCATTGCGATGGAACTACATTATGTTGCTTGTTTTCTGTTTCAATATCGGTAACCGTCAGACGTGACTCCCCGAGCAGATCGCTTACTTTTTCAAAATGATAATTCCTTATCCAGTTGATGTCCTCTATTGCTTTATACAAAGCATTTTCGCCTTCATTCCGGGCCGCATGCCCGGAACGTCCGCTGGCTGTGCAGTCTATGACCATTAATCCACGCTCTGCAACTGCCATTTCCAATTTTGTTGGTTCGCCAACTACACCAAAATCTATCTTTCCGAGATACGGTAATACAAGTTCTATTCCATTCACTCCGCTAATCTCTTCTTCAGCACTTGCAGCAAAAACTACATTGTGATTTAATTCTTCCTGTGGATAGAAATACAAAAATGTGGCAATCAGGCTAACCAAACAGCCACCTGCATCATTGCTGCCGAGTCCGAAAATTTTTCCGTCTTTTTCAATTGGAGTAAATGGGTCGTTTGTATAACCTTTATTTGGTTTTACTGTGTCATGATGCGAATTCAGCAGTATGCTTTGCTTCAAGGCATCATAATATTTATTCTTTGCATAAATATTATTGCCAACACGCGAAAAGGTTATATGATGTTTTTGGAAAAAATGGCAAATCAATTCTGCAGTATCGTTTTCTTCTTTGGAAAAAGATGGCGTTGCAATTAATTGTTTCAACAACTCAGTCACGTCTGCCTGCAATATTTTAATATCTGGGTTACTCATTAGTGATTTTTGTTCCTGAGGTATTGTTTATAAGGCTTGTCAATTCTTCTGCATTGCCGATTATTACTTTCTTTACACCGCTATCCAGTGCCGCAAAAGCATTGTCAATTTTTGGTATCATTCCGGCAAATATTTTTTTCTCTTCTTTCAATGCCGAATAGTAGCTGTGGTTCATCGAAGGGATCACCGTTGTATCATCATTTGAATCAAGTAACACGCCGCTTTTTTCAAACGAATAGACCAATTGCACATCATAATAACGGCTCATTGCTTTTGCGATTTCCTGGGCTATTGTATCAGCATTCGTATTCAGTAACTGCCCTTCGGAGCTATTTGTTATTGGAGCAATGATCGGCGTTAAGCCCGAATTCATGAACTTCATTAATCGTTCAGCATTCACTTCATCAATATCTCCGACAAATCCATAATCAATCGATGGATGAGTTCTTTTGTGTGCCTGAATAATATTTGCATCAGCGCCGCATAAGCCGATTGCATCACATTCCTGCGATTGCAGTTGCGCTACAATAGTTTTATTAATATACCCGGCATACACCATAGTTACAATTTTCAAAGTTTCCGCATTCGTTACTCTTCTGCCATCAATCAATTGTTGCTGGATACCTAATGTATCGGCTAATTTTGTCGCAAGTCCGCCGCCTCCGTGAATCAGGATTTTCTTCCCTTTAACCAATGCAAATTCTTTTATAAATGACAAAAGCCTTTCTTCCGCATCAATGATGTTCCCGCCAATTTTTACGACGTATAAATTCTCGAGACTCATCACTTACTGCTTATGATTTTTTAGTATTTCACTCAACACTGCCTGCGCAGCCCACACCCGGTTGCCTGCCTGTTGCGTGACGATACTGCTCCCGCTATCAAGCACTTCATCGCTTAATTCCACATTTCTCCTCACTGGCAAACAATGCATCACTTTTGCATGGTTGGTCAATTTTAATTTTTCATTTGTCAGCATCCATTCCGCATCATAACAATATATCTTACCGTAATCTTTATAGGTGCTCCAGTTTTTCACGTACACAAAATCAGCGTCCTTCAGGGCTTCATCCTGGTTATGGGTTATAGTTGCCCCTTTTGTAAATTGATCACCCAATTCATAATCTTCAGGGTGCGTAATAATAAAATCTGCTTTTCCCCATGCATTCACCCATTGCGCAAAACTATTCGCAACGCACTGGGGGAGCGATTTTACATGTGGTGCCCATGTGAGAACGATTTTCGGACGTCCCAAGTCCGAAGACCGCATCTCATGGATTGTGACAATATCTGTCAGGGACTGCAATGGATGCAATGTTGCACTCTCCAGACTTATCACGGGGATACCCGCGTATTTTATAAATTGTTTGATGTAGAGTTCGCTATAATCATCCTCTTTATTTTTCAATGACGGAAAAGTGCGGATGCAAAGAATATCAAAATATTTGCCCATAACAGGTGCCGCATCTTTCACGTGCTCCACTGTGTTCCCGCTCATGATGGCTTCTTCTTCAAACTCAAGCGCCCAGCCATCTTTATCTACATTGAACACAATTGGCTCCAGCCCTAGGTTTTGCGCAGCAATTTGTGTGCTTAATCTTGTGCGCATGCTTGGATTGAGAAAAAGCAAGCCAATGCGTTTGTTTGTCCCGAGCGATTTGTCTGCAAAGGGATTTGCTTTATACATCAACGCTTTTTTTATCAGAGCATCCATGTCCTCAACATCGTGAACAGAAATAAAATTATTCATTTGCGATTTGCGATTTGCGATGTTTTCTATCGTACATCCTTCCATTAATTACCAATTATTAACCATCAGCTAACAGCTTTTTCCAAAATCATTTCAGTTTCTTCTTTCACAGCATCCAGAAATTCATCAGCATCTTTTTTACGCAATGCAAGCGATGGCAACAGGCGTATCACATTCGGCTTGGCTTCGCCCGTGAAAACATGCTGGTTCAATAGTAAGTTTTTTCGAAGGTCTTTCAATTCTTCAGGCACATCAAATCCAATCATCAAACCTTTACCACGTACATTCTGTAATTGCGGTATTTTTTTCAATTCTATTTGAAGATAATCGCCAATACGTTCAGCGTTTTCCATTAGGCTTTCAGCCTCTATCACTTCAAGGACAGCGAGGGCAGCAGCGCATGCCAGGTGATTGCCACCGAATGTAGTGCCAAGCATAGAATGCTTTGCTTGTATATTTGGAGCAATGATAATGCCAGCAACAGGAAACCCATTGCCCATTCCTTTTGCCATGGTATAAATATCTGCATTAACACGTGCAAAATCGTGCGAGAAAAATTTTCCGCTTCTTCCATAACCGCATTGGACGCTATCTGCAACGAACAATGCATTATATTCAATGCATAGTTTTCTTATCAGTTGAAGAAATGAAACGGATGCTTCATGAATGCCGCCAACTCCCTGTATGCCTTCTATAATAACAGATGAAATTTCATTCCCTTGTTTCCTGAAACATGCCTCCAATGCAGATTCATCGTTGAAAGGAAGGAAGATAATATTGTCAGTTTGGTTCACAGGTGCAGCGATATTCGGGTTGTCCGTTGCTGCAACAGTCAGTGATGTCCTTCCGTGAAATGATTTTGAGAAAGCGATGACTTTTTTCCGGTTGTTATAAAATGAGGCAAGCTTCAGCGCATTCTCATTAGCTTCGGCGCCCGAGTTGCAGAGAAATAACTGATAATCTTCCTTGCCGGAAACCTTTCCTAATTTTTTGGCAAGTTCTTCCTGCAAAGGAATCTTTATAGAGTTGGAATAAAAGCCAATCTTATTTAATTGTTCCGTAATGCGCTTCACGTAATGCGGGTGTGTATGGCCGATAGAAATCACTGCGTGCCCGCCATACATGTCAAGATATTGTTGCCCCGCATCATCCCACACATAAGAGCCTTTTGCTTTTGTGATGGTGATATGGTTGATTGGATATACGTTGAATAAAGTCATTATTTTAGTTTTAAAATGCGTTTGCCTTAAGTTTCAATCCTGTTGTCTCTTCAATTCCGAACATCAAATTCATATTCTGTAAAGCCTGTCCGGATGCGCCTTTCAACAGATTATCAATTACTGAATGCACAACCAGATTATCTCCTGATTTTTCTAACTGGATGAGACATTTATTTGTATTCACAACCTGCTTTAGTGAAATAGCATCCTTACTTATTATAGTGAAAGGATGCGCTGAATAAAATTCTTCATATAATTCATTCAGTTTTTCGAGCTTCCATTCACATTTCATTTGTGAGCTGACAAAAATACCTCTCGTGAAATCGCCCCGCCAGGGAACGAAGTTCACTTGTTGATTGGTTGATTGGTTGATTGTGGCAAGCTGTTTAAATGATTGCATTATCTCTCCGATATGCTGATGCATTAATGTTTTATAAGCTTGTATGTTATTTGCTCTCCAGGAGAAATGGGAGGTCTCAGACAAACCTTGCCCTGCGCCGGTTGATCCTGTAATGCCCGTAGTATATACTTCATTTAATATTCCGGCTTTTGCAAGAGGCAATAAACCCAATTGAATAGCTGTGGCAAAACAACCGGGGTTGGCAATGTTATGAGCGTATTTGATTTGCGCTTTATTCAGTTCTGGTAGGCCGTAAATGAAGCTGCGGGCTTTGAGCTTTGAGCTTTGAGCCAAACGAAAATCCTGTGATAAATCAATTATCCTTATTTCCTCAGCAATCTCATTTTCGGATAAAATTTTTTTTGCTTCGCCGTGGCCGATACATAGGAACAGAACATCAATATCATTCATCAGATCAGAAGAAAATTTCATATCTGTTTCGCCTGACAGATCTTTATGCACTTCATGCAAATACTTGCCGGCATTACTTTTGCTATGCACAAAAGCAATCTCAGCATTCGGATGGATTAATAATAGCCTTATTAACTCTCCCCCTGTGTAACCTGCCCCGCCAATGATTCCTGCTCTGACTGATTTCATCTTAAAAATTATTCGATATTAATTCGGTCGTTTGCTGTTGACGGTTGTGAAGACAATAAAAATTCCAAATCTTCATCGTTTTCATTTATTATCCTATGCAACTTGCCCGGTTCTATATAAATTCCCTGCTCCTGTTTTACGGTTATACGTTCACGTCCTATCTCAAAAACCGCCTCTCCTTTCAATATGTAAAAAAACTGCTGCGCTTTTTCGTGAAAATGTTTTTGCTCTGCCGTATGCGGCCGCATTCGTTCGAGCTTTATTGATATTGAACTTTCATCAACCAGGTTCCAGCCATCGCAACTGTCGCCCCATTGATAATGCTTCAGCGGATTATGTTTTGAGACAATATTCATTCGTTTTCTTCATTCACCTTATGATAAATGGTGGACTGGTTGCCGAATATTTTTGCAAAGCCTTTCACATCATCGCCGCTCCAGCCTTTGTTCACTTCGCCATAGCTGCCAAACTTGCTGCTCATTAGATCATGTTTGCTCTCAATGCCTGTAACTATATACCGATATGGTTGCAATGTTACAAACACTTTACCGCTTACTGTCGCCTGCGTATCTTCTAAAAATTTTTCAATGTTGCGCATTGTAGGATCCAGCATTTGCCCTTCATGCAACCAGTTGCCATACCACGTACCTAGTTGGTCTTTCCAATACAATTGCCATTTGGTGAGCGTATGTTTTTCTAACAAATGATGCGCTTTGATGATAATAACCGGTGCTGCCGCTTCAAACCCAACACGACCTTTGATGCCAATAATCGTGTCACCCACATGAATATCCCTTCCAACCCCAAAAGGCTGAGCGATTGATTGCAGATACTGTATTGCTTCAACAGGATGAGGAAATTTTTTTCCATCCACAGCAATCAATTCGCCTTTCTCAAATTCCAGTTCAAGACTCTTAACCCCCAACTCTGTGACTTGTGTAGGCCATGCTGCTTCAGGTAAATATTCTCTTGAGTTCAATGTTTCTTTTCCCCCCACTGATGTTCCCCATAAGCCTTTATTGATGCTGTATTGCGCTTTTGTGAAATTCATTTCCACCTGATGTTCTTTCAAAAAATCCATCTCTTCTTCACGGCTTAATCTCATATCGCGGATAGGGGTCAAGATTTCAACGCCAGGCAGCATGCTCTGGAAAACCATATCGAAACGGACTTGGTCATTGCCTGCGCCAGTGCTCCCGTGCGCTACATACCCAGCACCAGTTTCCTGAACATGTTTCGCAACAGCAATGGCCTGCACCATTCTTTCAGCGCTTACGCTTAATGGATAAGTTGCATTTTTGAGCACGTTGCCGAAGATTAAATATTTGATGCAGCTTTCGTAATATTCTTTTGTGACATCAACACATTTGAAAGAGGCAACACCGAGCTTTTTTGCACGGGCTTCAATCTGTTTAATTTCTTCATTGCTGAAACCTCCCGTGTTCACGGTCAGTGCGTGTACTTCGAGGTTTTTTATTTTATTCAGATAGATAGCACAGTAGGTGGTGTCCAACCCTCCGCTGTATGCCAAGGCAACTTTGCTATTCATTTTGATTTGCAATTTATTAATTGTTCAACTTGAAAATTGCTCAATGTCTCAATTGCGAACTGAGAAATTTTCAAATTTTCAGATTATCTGCTTCATCCTCCCAAATCCCGGTCACACATAATAAAAAAGTGAAAAAAAGTGAAACAGGGATTTTGATTTGCCATCACTGTTAGGCTCCCTTTCTTTTTTCAGGAAAGGCTTCAACAGTTTCCATTGCTTTATTTTCATAAACCGCTCATACAATTTGCTGTGCTGTTTGAAATCTTCTTTTGTTTCCTCCGGCTCGAAATGATCTTTCGGATCATAAAGCATAGCAGTGCACATACAGTTCTTTCTTTCTTTGCTTATAAGAATATCATAATTCACACAGCTTTTGCAACCGGCCCAGAATGCTTCATCCTGTGTGAGCTCAGAATAAGTAACTGGCTCGTAGCCCAAATCAGAGTTGATCTTCATCACCGCCAATCCCGTAGTGAGGCCGAATATTTTTGCTTCAGGGAATTCTTTTCTGCTGAGGTTGAATATTTTCTTTTTGATTTGTTTGGCAAGGCCGCCTTTGCGGAAAGCGGGCGCAACAATCAATCCCGAATTAGCTACATACTCGCCATGGCTCCATGTTTCAATATAGCAAAAGCCAGCCCAGAAACCATCCTGCGTGAATGCGATGACGGCTTTGCCTTCGCGCATTTTTTGTTTGATGTAGTCAGGGCTTCTTTTCGCGATGCCCGTGCCACGGGCTTTTGCGGATGATTCCATTTCATCGCAAATGATCTGAGCAAAATCCTGATGTGATTCGTCAGCTATCAATATATTAAATTCCTGTTCCATTATTTTTTCTTGAAAGATGTAAATATTTCAATGAATTCATCATTGAAAGTTTTCTTATTCCCGGTTGGCGGGAAAATAGCTCCGCTGCAAAAGAGGACACTATGGAAAGGTGGTATCAACGTCGTACCCAAAAGGGAATGGGGCGAACAGAAAAAACTGTGCACAAGGGCACAGCAAAAAACCCACGCTGGTTGAAAGCGTGCAATATCACCTTGGAGAAGTGTGATATGTGTGAGTTTTTTTTCATTTCAGATGTTGATGAAATTGTATCAAATTATTTAACACTGCAAAGAAAGACAATTTTTTAAAAGAATGGAATATTTTAACGTATTATTTTAGGGAAGCAGATCAGGAGAACCGTTCAATGAAGGGCAGCTTATAATTTTACTGCAACGGAGTGAATGGCGGCACTCATTTCTTTGATAAGCGATTCATCTTTTTCGATAGCATTGCCAACAACAATCAGGTCTGCGCCTGCTTTGCAGTTCAGGTAAGCTTTTTCAGGGTCTTTGATGCCGCCGCCAATCATCAGGGGGATTTCAATTTGCCTTGAAACAGCATCAATCATTTCTTCAGTGATGGCACGTTTTGCTCCGCTGCCAGCATCCATATAAATCAATTTCATGCCCAGCATTTCGCCTGCCATTGCTGTGCATATAGCAATTTCGTTTTTATCTGACGGTATAGGCGTTGCATTGCTGATATAAGAAACCGTTGTTGGCGCGCCGGCATCAATCAGCATATATCCGGTTGAAATAATTTCAAGCCCGCTTTGCTTTACAAATGGTGCTGAGATTACATGTTGTCCGATTAATAATTCAGGGTTTCTGCCAGAGATCAGCGACAGGTACAATAAACCATCAGCATATTTTGACACCTGTGATGGCGTTCCCGGAAAAAGAATGACTGGTATGCTGCAATTTTTTTTGATGCGCCGAACCACTTCATCAAGATGATTGGAGATGACAAGGCTTCCGCCAACGAGCAAATAATCAACGTGAGCACCTACTGTCAGTTCTGTCAGCTCATCAATTTTTTGTTCATCCACTTTGTCTGGGTCTATCAGCACAGCAAATGATTTTGCTCCCCTTTTTTTTCTTGCCAGTAATGATTCGTAAATATTTTGCTTCATTGTATTGCCATTGGCCTGTTGCAAAAATGCAAAAAGTTTTCGGGTTTAAGTAACGGGATGCGCAAAAAGATGAAATAACGTGAAATTCTTTTCCTTAGGGCATTGTATCATTATACAGGAATTGGTTTCTCAAATATACGTGGGCAGTCAATATACAGTTTGATAAACCTTTTTTTCTTCTTTCCCAAAAAAAATTTACCGGAAAAGATAAAAAGAATGTGCAAAAATCAAATGGAGTAATACCCATCTGCACTTCAAAATTTCTGCACCAATTTTTCCACAGCTTGTTGATATTTAAGAACGGGAAATATCAAAATCAAAAAATACTTTCGCTTTCCCCTTAACAATTTCTTAATAAACAATAAAAGACAGTTACTAACCGATGGCCAGCAAAAATAATTCTATGAAAGGCTTGCAGTTTGCCCGCCGTTTCACAAAGGAAAATGTGGACGTGTTCGAGCAGTTCGAATACGATTACCGCACATCCGTTATACGCAACCCGAGTGGCGAGGTTGTGTTTGAAATGAACAATGTGGAAGTGCCCAGGCAATGGAGCCAGATAGCCACAGACATTCTTGCTCAAAAATATTTCCGCAAAGCCGGTGTGCCGCAACCGGATGGCTCTTTAGGCAGAGAAACTTCCGTAAAGCAGGTTGCCCACCGCATGGCTAATTGCTGGCGGGTATGGGGCGAGCGGTATCACTATTTTTCTTCTGAAAAAGATGCGCAGATATTTTACGAAGAACTGGTGTATTGCATTTTAAACCAGGCATGTGTTCCCAACAGCCCGCAATGGTTCAATACCGGTTTGCATGAAAGTTATGGCATCAAAGGGAAACCGCAGGGCCATTATTATGTCGATCAGATTGATGGCCAGTTAAAAAAATCTACCTCAGCATACGAACGTCCTCAGCCCCATGCATGTTTCATATTAAGCGTTGATGATGATTTGGTAAACGATGGCGGCATTATGGATCTTTGGGTTCGTGAGGCCCGCATCTTTAAATACGGCTCCGGTGTTGGGACTAATTTTTCCAATATTCGTGGCGAGGGCGAAAAACTCAGTGGTGGCGGTACTTCCAGCGGATTAATGAGCTTTTTAAAAATCGGTGACCGCGCAGCAGGCGCAATCAAATCAGGTGGAACAACACGTCGTGCAGCTAAAATGGTTTGCCTGGATCTCGACCACCCGGAAATCATGAATTTCATCAATTGGAAAGTAGAGGAAGAAAAAAAGGTAGGCGCATTGATTGCTGCCGGCTATCCAGGCGACTATGAAGGTGAAGCATACAAAACAGTATCAGGACAAAATTCAAATAATTCAATACGCATACCCAACGAATTTTTCGGGAAGCTCGAAAAAGACGAAGATTGGGAATTGAAAGCCAGAAGCGATGGAAGGGTGATGAAAAAAATCCCTGCCAAAGAAGTCTGGAATCAGATTGCGTATGCAGCATGGCGTTGTGCTGACCCGGGTACCCAATACGATACTACCATTAACGAATGGCACACGTGCCCCAATGGTGGCCGCATCCGGGCTTCCAACCCTTGCTCTGAATACATGTTCCTTGACAACACGGCCTGTAACCTCGCTTCTGTGAACCTTCGTAAATTTTTCGAAGAAACCAACAATGCTTTCGATGTGGAAGGTTTCGAGTATACATGCAGGTTATGGACTGCCGTACTCGAAATCTCTGTGTTGATGGCACAGTTCCCGAGCAAAGAAGTTGCTCAGTTGTCTTATGACTACCGGACTCTCGGTCTTGGTTATGCGAACTTAGGCTCTATGCTGATGGTGATGGGCATACCTTACGACAGCGAAGAAGCAAGAGGTATTGCGGGCGCTATCACGGCCATCATGACCGGTATTTCTTACAAGACTTCCGCAGAGCTTGCTGGAGTGCTTGGTGCTTTCCCGAAATATGAGGAGAACAAAATGGAAATGCTCCGCGTGATGCGCAACCATCGCCTTGCTGCTTACGATGCGGATGAGTATGAAGGATTGCAGATCAAACCCCAGGGTATTAAAGCAAAATATTGCCATGATTATTTATTGACTGCGGCAACCAAAGCTTGGGATGATGCAGTGCAATTGGGTGAAAAATTTGGCTATCGCAACGCACAGACTACAGTGATTGCTCCGACAGGAACAATCGGATTGGTGATGGATTGTGATACAACCGGAGTGGAGCCTGATTTCGCACTAGTGAAATTCAAAAAGCTGAGCGGTGGTGGTTATTTCAAGATCATTAATCAATCAGTACCTGCAGCATTAAGGAATCTGCATTATTCAGAAAAAGAGATTGATACCATCATCAAATATGCGGTTGGTTCCGGCACTTTTGCAGGCGCACCTCATATCAATCATCAGTCATTAAGCGAGAAAGGTTTTATCGCAGAAGAAATTAAAAAATTAGACGCCGCTGTGGGCTCTGCTTTTGAAATAGGTTTTGTATTCAATGTATATGCTTTGGGCGAAGAATGTTTGCAGCGCCTTGGTTTCAAACCTGAACAATATTTCAATTTTGAGTGGAGCTTGCTGGAGGCGCTTGGGTTTACAGATGACCAGATTGAAGCAGCGAACGCTTATGTGTGCGGTACCATGACTGTTGAAGGCGCGCCTTTCCTGAAAGATGAACACCTTCCCGTTTTTGACTGTGCCAATAAATGTGGGAAAAAAGGAGAACGTTACATCCATGCGCATGGCCACATTCGTATGATGGGCGCAACGCAGCCGTTCATCAGCGGTGCAATCTCCAAAACAATTAACCTGCCAAATGAGGCAGTAATTGAAGAAATTGCTGACGCGTATTTGCTCAGCTGGCAACTCGGATTAAAAGCGTGTGCACTTTACCGTGATGGCTCTAAATTATCTCAACCACTAAGCAATAAATCTGATAAAAAGAAAAAGACGGAAGAAGAAACAAGCGGGAAAACGCAGGCGGTTGCTGAACCAGCTATAGAATCTAACATTGTTGACCTGGGCAAATTAACCGTGCAGGAATTATTGGAAGAAGTGACAAAACGCGTACAGTCTTCTCCTGACACAAAATTAAAACGTGCATTGGCAACGATAGTAGAAAGAAGGACTTTGCCAGCCAAGCGCCGTGGCTTTACCCAAAAAGCAAAAATCAACGGGCAGGCTATCTTCTTGCGTACGGGTGAATACAGTGACGGTACTGTAGGGGAGATTTTCATTGATATGGCGAAAGAAGGAGCAACCATGCGCAGCATGTCCAACTGCTTCGCGATTGCAATTTCTATTGGCCTGCAATATGGTGTGCCGCTGGAAGAATTTGTTGAGAAATTTGTGTTCACCAGGTTTGAGCCATCTGGCATGGTTGACCATCCGAATATCAAGAGCACAACTTCTATTGTAGATTTTATATTCCGTGCACTGGCTTATGAATATCTGGGAAGAACAGATCTTGTGCATGTGCTTGATAAACCAGAAATGGCAAACACAGGCACCGATGATTGGGATGAAATCCCCACCTCATTGGAGTACGAAAAAAAAATGCCCGAGCTAAGTGATGTGAGGATAGTGGCAAAAGCAGCAGCAAACAAGCCGGCAGCCCAGCCTGTGAAAACGCAAAAAGCGACAACAGTGAAAGCAGAAAGCACCATGGATGCAGTGAATGCAGCAGCCAAAAGCATGCAAAGCGATGCGCCGGCTTGCAACACCTGCGGCCATATTACGATAAGAAGCGGTACTTGCTATAAATGCCTGAATTGCGGGAACAGTATGGGTTGCAGTTAAGCTTTTTGTCAACCCATATTTGAAATAAAAAGGACGGTTATTTTATATAAACTTCAAACCTGCTCATTTCCATGAGCGGGTTTTTTTGACATATATAATTGATAACTGGAGCATGCACGTACGATATCTTATTAATTATAGAGCCAATAAAAAAGCTGCCTCTAAGTACAGCTATTTTCGTTTTACAATATTTCGATTTATTTCGATTTGTCTTTAATGAACTTTCCCAATGCTTTTCCTCCATCTGCATAGCACTCGGCAATCCTTTCGCCCGTATCATAATCGCCACCCCAAAAAGATCTGCCAGGGACTTTTTCAACAGATATTTTGGCGATCACATTGCTGTGGTTTGCAGTTTCCACAATCCGTACCTCTCCGTTAATTTCTGCATTCTTTTTCCAAACGCCAACATTAAAACCAGGCTCAGTAAAAGTAGTGTGGAATATCAATGTGTATTTGGAGTCCTTTTTAATCGAAAGCTCGCTATATTTTTCGAATAGCTCATTGAATTTGGGCTCAAAACGAAATCCCCTGTCGCTTACCCAGGCTTTTGCCCAATTGTCGCCACGGCCGGGTTCTTTTTTATTGTACTCTTCTTTTTTGGTCGATAAATAATCATCTTCTTTGTCAAACTTGCCGACTTTCATGTTGTCATAAGTGAATTCGACATTGATTGTTTTTTCAGATTTCAAGGCAGAAAGATTGCCATCGTTGATTTTAATGCGTTGTGCGCTTATGCTTATGGAAACAATAACAAACGCAAAAAAAATTACTGCATTTTTTAGAAGATTCATTTGGGTGAGTTTAAGGTTAGTGAATTTGATAAAATTAGCAAATTAATGCAATTAAGGAATTATCTTTTGCAATGCATATGTTGCCCCGAAATCTGCAAAATAATCGGGATTGAAATTACAATTTGCACTTCAAAAAATGGTCAATAATTTTTTGATAGTGGTTTTGCTAAGTCTGGTTCGTAAAAAACCCGGTATGGTATGATATTATACGATTTACTTGTATAACAATTTTATAGAATTAATTTCGTTATATAATTCAATCATAATCCAAAAATGAAAACCATGAAAAAGATTCTCGCCCTGATACTTATTATTGCCTTTTTCGCTTCATGCAGCCGGTCCGTTACTCCTTATGAAGCAGCAACGAACCATTATAGCAAATGCAAAGCAGTCAGATAATAAATCAGCATATAAAATAATTAAAGGTTGCCATTTATCTGGTAACCTTTTTTATTTAATGCCTATTTTTATCTTTCTAAAATCTGTCTGCTTACATGACGATATCTTTTGGGTATAATAAAAAACAGGTACTGCAGGCCTTGCGCTATCATTTCATTACAAGGCCGGAAATCAAGATATTGCTGATAATTGTGAATGTATTTACGGTGATTTCTGCTGTACTGGTATACCTGCACAAGATACAGCCGATATCTTTTTTGATTTTTTCTACCCTTTGGTTTGCGCTCATTATAGTAGTCTGGCGCATATTGCCTTCCAACATCTATAAAAAATCGCACACATTCCAGGATGATTTTTCTATGAGTATTGATGAGTCGGAAGTCATACTGGGAACATCCCGTGGAAGTCAGGCCTGGCATTGGAATGATTTCAGCACATTTGTCGAAAGCCCTTATTTTTTCCATTTGTATTTCAACAGCCGGTCATTTTTTTTAGTGCCCAAAGATGCATTCAAAGGGATTATCGAAATACAGGAGGCCAGACAGCTTATGCGCGATAAGATTAAGAAATAGTAAAATTTTGCTATTTTTTATTGATCCGGATGACAGAGCTCAAATAAAGCTTATATTGCAGAATTGTATAAATAACCCTAAATGTTTCTCCCTCATATTTTCCTGTTGTAAATTAGAAATGTTTATGCTGGATAGGTTGCCGCTGCAGCATTAATAAACACCTCATTATGCCAAAAGTTACTTTCAACAATAAGAGCAGATTGTTTTACACTTCACTCAAATCCTCGGTGGACGAGTATTTTGCCAACAATCATTTAAAGAAAACAGGCAACTGGAAGTTATACACGAAAACAGGTGTGTTAGTGCCTTCCGCTACCATTATCTATCTTTCTTTATTGATTTTTCCAATGCCCGCTACTGCCGGAATTTTATTAAGTGGGCTTTTTGGTTTTGTTCTTGCAAGCATCGGCTTTAATATCATGCACGATGCATGCCATGGGAGCTACTCAAGTCATGGATGGGTAAATGAATTGTTGGGCTTGAGCCTGAACGCTCTTGGCGGGAATGCTTTTCTGTGGAAGTTCAAGCACAATATTATACATCATACCTACACGAATGTGGATGGGGTAGATGATGATATTGCCAAGAGCCCATTGATGCGCCAATGCCCGTCCCAAAAATGGGTACCTGCCCACAGGTTCCAGCATATTTATGTAGTACTTGTTTATGCTATTTCATCTTTTGCATGGGTATTCATGATGGACTTTAATAAATATTTCAAAAGAAAAATTGTAGATACGCCGCTGCAAAAAATGGAAAGTAGGGAGCATATTGTTTTCTGGATGAGCAAAATATTTTACATCCTGTTTTACATAGCAATACCGGTGATGGCGGTTGGATGGAAATCGTGGGCTATCGGATTTGCTTGCATGCATGTGGTTATGGGCTTTACACTGGCCATTGTTTTTCAACTCGCGCATGTTGTTGAGAATGCCGAATTCGAACATGCCGAAGCCAATCATGATTTAAAAATTCAGGAAGAATGGGCTATTTATCAGGTAAAGACTACTGCTAATTTTGCGCCTAAGAATAAAGTCATTTCATGGTTTGTTGGCGGGTTGAATTTTCAGGTGGAGCACCATTTGTTCCCTCGTATCAGCCACGTACATTACCCTGCTATCCGGAAAATTGTGAAACAGACCTGCGACCAATTTAATATTTCTTATAACGAGTTCCCCACTATGACAAAAGCCGTTGCCTCACATTTCAGGATGATGAAGCAACTAGGAAAAAGGCCGTTAGCAGTTAATAGCTTATAGGCCTGAATTCATAGTATGAAACTATTGACCCGGAATTATCATCTCAGGAGTTTATCGCGGTTTATATTTTGTCTCTTCAAAAATCTTTTTTGCATCGGTTGTCATCAATTGCAGTGGAGTGACGGATGGATTTTTTTCAGCATAATTTTTTACGATCTGCCAGCCTACCCATTGGCCAATATTGCCCGGTGAAGCATCAGGCATCCCCGCGGTATTGGGAGCATCTCCAATATAGTTTTTAATGATATCGGGATCGATCGTATATAATTCGTCATTCGATTGCAAAAAATAATTCCATATCAGCCCTTCATTTTTTCTGCACCACTCGCTTTGTTTTTGGGAAAATCCTGTAATCAGGCTGTCATCGGCTTCGGGAAGAAACTGGTTTATCAGATACCAGTATTTGCCTTTCTCAATCATCTGTTCAATCAAGGGCTTGCTTCCACTTTTGTCAGCAAACAAATCTTCGCTGATGGCCTTCATGCAATTCACGGTAATATAAGATGGCTCAAAGCGGCGCGAAATATAGGTAGGGTACATTTCCTGCCCCTGCATACTGGTGTAGAAAGAGAAATTTTTGCCTGCATATAGTTGCAACCCGATAGCCAATGTGTATTGCGTGATGGCAATGCCCGGCGCGTCAAAAGGGCCAATGAATGTTACTACTTTTGGCGGTAGTTGGTATTTTGGGAAATAATATTTCACCAGCTTAAAGCTTTTCTGTAATTCCCTCTCAAGCCATCCGAGATTTTCAAATTTTTGTTCAAGGGAATCCCTCGCAGGCCAATAGCTGGAAAGAAACTGTCGCGCAGCAGCAAACGCTATTTTGCTGGTATCGCTCAGAGGCTCTGCACCTAAAATATTTACTACAAAATCATTGGTGAAATAAGGAAATTGCTGATTAAGCGTATATAAGCCTTGCTCAATGTTGTTTGTATCAAGAGAAAAGAATGCTTTATCGAAACGCCCGATGCTAATGGTGACGGGGATATTGGAAACATCGGGGATATTTTTTTTGTTCCCGCATGCATTGGCAAAAAAAAGTATAAAAAGTGCCGGGGCTATTTTCTTCATGATGAACAAACGTTCTTTGCCGCAAATTAGTGTTAATTCATTCAATTCGTGTTTGTCGTAAATTCGTACCATGAAAATTGCATTAGCGCAGCAAAATTATCACATCGGCAATTTTGAAGTGAACACCCGCAAAATCATTGATGCTATAGAGAAAGCAAAAAATAAAAAAGCAGACCTGATTGTGTTCTCAGAGCTTTCGGTTTGTGGCTATCCGCCAAGGGATTTTCTTGAGTTTGAAGATTTCATCAATAAGTGTTACGAAGCCATTGAAATCATTAAGGAACATGCCGACACAATCGGGGTCATAGTAGGATGCCCGCAAAGAAATTTACTTGATAAAGGGAAAAATTTATTCAACGCAGCATGGTTGCTCTACGAAAAAGACGTGAGGGGCATAGCTCACAAAACCTGCTTGCCTACTTACGATGTGTTTGATGAGTACCGCTATTTTGAACCGGGTTTTGAATGGAATGTGATTTCTTTCAAAGGGAAAAAAATCGCTTTGACGATTTGTGAAGATATCTGGAATCTTGGGGACAACCGGCTATACCGAAACTCGCCCATGGAAAAATTGATTCTGAAGACCCCTGATTTAATGATAAATATTTCTGCATCGCCTTTTGATTATGACCATGATGATGACAGGAAAGAGGTGGTAAGAGCAAACGTGCTGAAATATAAGCTACCGATGTTTTATTGCAATGCAGTCGGCTCACAAACTGAAATTGTTTTTGATGGGGGAAGCCTTGTATATGATGCGAGTGGCAATATCATTAAGGAGCTAAAATATTTTGAAGAAGATTTTGCAGTTATAGACCTGCCCCCGCTCGTCAGTCAACAATCAACGGAGAGTACACGACAACTGACAACCGACGCCCGACGGCCTTTCGATAAAGAAATGCGAGTATCCAAACAAAACGATGCATCAAAAATTATAGATTACTTCACGGCTGAAAATAATATCCATCAAATTCACGATGCGCTGATACTGGGTATCCGAGATTACTTCAGTAAAATGGGTTTCATCAAAGCAATACTTGGCAGCAGTGGCGGCATTGACAGCGCAGTGACATTGGCACTTGCGTGCGAAGCACTGGGGAAAGAAAATGTCAGAGCCATATTGATGCCTTCGCAATACTCCACTTCGCATTCGGTATTGGATGCGGAGAAGCTTTCAAAAAATTTGGAAAATCAATACGACATTATAGCGATAAAAAATATTTACGATTCATTTATCTCTTCGTTAAATCCCGTTTTCAAAGATTTGCCCTTTGGCCTGGCAGAGGAAAATATTCAGAGCCGCACACGTGGTAATTTACTAATGGCCATCGCAAATAAGTTTGGGTATATTTTGTTGAACACATCTAACAAAAGCGAACTGTCAACTGGCTATGGCACTTTGTACGGCGATATGGCTGGCGGCTTAAGCGTGCTTGGTGATGTATACAAAATGCAGGTGTATGCTTTGGCAAAATACATCAACCGCAATGGAGAAATCATCCCTCAAAACATCATTGACAAAGCACCTTCCGCAGAATTGCGCCCTGATCAGCGAGACAGCGATAGCCTTCCCGAATATGACCTGCTTGATAAAGTACTCTATCAGTACATTGAGAAACGTCAGGGCCCCAAAGAAATCATTTCCATGGGGATTGATGAGCAATTGGTGAAAAGAATATGCAAGCTTGTGAACACAAATGAGTATAAAAGGAATCAATTCTGCCCAATCATCCGGGTGAGCTGTAAAGCGTTTGGTGTTGGCAGGAGAATGCCGATTGTAGGCAAATATCTTTCCTGAGAAATTAGTTATTGAAAAGTTAGTTTCTTTTTCACGATACCAGCGACACTAACTCCGGTTTGGCATTGTACTACGCACTCTTGTTCATTTAGCTTTTATTGATCTGACGCATCATCTTCTTTGCTACTCTGCTATTTCAGAGATTTTCTCGCAAAAAAACATTACAAGTCCATATTGGACAGCATTACTAAAATTATCGCCCCCAGAAGAACAAAAACCAGCAGCGACACAAAGTGTATAGATTGAAATCGCTTTTCTTTTTGCTCTTCTTCTTTCATTCTTGCACGTGCAAATAGAACAAATGTGATAACAGAAATCAATCCAATAATGGAACAAAGAACAATTAAAAAGTGAAACAGCACTTAGATTTTTTTGCTTGATGAATAACCGTTTTTAATCAGCCATTGAAACACTTTATCAAGATGATCTCCCTGGACAATGATTTCTCCGTCCTTAGCCGATCCACCGGTTCCGCAAAATGATTTTAACTTTTTGCCGAGTTCTTCCAAATCTTCAATCTTTCCTGTAAAACCTCTAATAAGCGTTACCACTTTGCCCGCACGCTGCTTTGTATCCAATCTTATTTTTAGCTTTTGCTGGTTGGGCAAAATGGTCTCCACATTTTCGTTTTGTTCCTGGAACTGAAAATCCGGATCAGTGCTGAAAACGAATCCATGATTGTCAGGTTTGCTTTTCTTGCTCATAAAAATGTCTCCCCATTTTCAAATTTGCTAATTGTCACATTAGTATAGCTTTCAAACTCAAATCCAAACTTTTTGCCTGATGAATCAATGCCCCAACACTGATATAATCAACCCCGGTTTTTGCATACTCAATAATATTATCCAGATTGATGCCGCCGCTTGCTTCTGTCTCATATTTCCCGTCAATAATTTTAATTGCTTCCTTAATTTGTGCAGGAGTAAAGTTATCAAGCATGATGCGGTTCACTTTGCCGATTTCCATAACGCTTTTTACATCATTTAAACTTCTTGTTTCAATTTCTATTTTCAGCCCAGGGTTTTTGGTTTGCACATACTCATTGGCTTCAGTAATTGCGTTCTCTATGCCACCGCAGTAATCAATATGGTTATCCTTCAGCATGATCATATCATACAATCCAAAACGGTGGTTCATGCCTCCGCCGAGGCGCACTGCTTCTTTTTCCAGCAGGCGAAAATTTGGCGTCGTTTTCCTGGTATCTAAAATTTTGGCTTTATAACCTTTAATTTTTTCTGCATATTGATGCGTTAATGTAGCAATGCCGCTCATGCGCTGCATGCAATTTAGCACAAGCCTTTCGCATGCAAGTATAGTGTGAACTAAGGCTTCTACTTCAAAAGCCTTATCTCCGGCGAGCATCTCACCGCCATCTTTTTTGAATGAGATAAATCCTGTAGAAGGTTCTTTGATTCTGAAAATTTTTTCTGCAATGGCGACGCCGGCTAAAATGCCATCCTGCTTTATTTTTAATACTGCCTTACCTTTTGCATCGGCAGGTATGCATGATAAGGTAGATTGATCTCCATCGCCAATATCTTCCTCCAAAGCAGCATTCAATAAAATAGCTAACTGGTCATCAAAATTCAGCATGAGGCAAAACTAAGGAAGAAAGTGGTAAGGATAAGTCGTAAGCGACAGGCAAGTATCAGAAATAGAAAAGCCCGGGTTTCGTTCGGGCTTTAAATGCTTTTGAGAATCGTCTTATTCAGCAGATTGAAACCTGATTTCCTGAAGCAATTGCTTATCGCCTTTCAGTTTCATGAAGAGCAAGGTCCTGAAATCGCCATTGCGCGTTTTTAATAATCCAACGCAAAATTCCGATCCTCCGTTTTCGCCTTTATGCTTCACCTGAAAACCCTGTACGCCATTGGTGACAAAAAAATCCCGGATCACCATCTCAGCCTGTGTTTTGCTGTAGGTGTCACTTTTCTCTGGTAAAGAAATATCAACCCTGTTGTCCAAATACCTTGATAACTGATTTGCATTTCCCGATTGAATGGCTGTTGCTACGTCATCAATACTGAAGTAAGGCCGGAAGGATAAGAGGACAAACGAGATAAGTATTATCGCAAGCCCTTTAAGGTGTTTCATGCTAAAATTGGTTTTTCATTGAATACTCCTATCCCAAAAATATGCCAAAGTACTTCCATCATGGAAAAATACAATGAAACATAGCAATAGTTACTAACTTTGAGCTGCTAAAAATTGTGTTTTAAACAGAATAGTATGGCAGTTAAAAGGTCAATGCTCGTTATCATGGATGGATGGGGACTTGGCAAAGTAGCATCAGCGGATGCAATCCAGCACGCTAATGTACCTTTCGTGGCTTCTTTGTATAATAAATATCCAAACACCACACTGGTTACCTGCGGCGAAGCGGTGGGCCTCCCTGATGGGCAAATGGGCAATTCGGAAGTGGGGCATTTGAATTTGGGCGCAGGAAGGATTGTTTATCAGGAACTCCAGCGCATCAATGTTTCCATCCGTGATGGCTCGTTTGCAAAAAACGAAGTATTGCTGGATGCCATTAGGTTTGCAAAAAAAAATAATAAGCCCTTACATTTGCTGGGCCTGGTGAGTGATGGTGGTGTTCATTCTCATATCAATCACCTGAAAGCCATTGTTGATATATGCAAAAATGAAAATCTGCAAGAAGTATTCATCCATGTTTTTACTGACGGCCGCGATTGCGACCCAAAAAGCGGCCTCGGTTTTATCAAAGAATTGCAGCAGCATTTGGATAAAAGCATTGGCAAGATCGCCACTGTGAGTGGGCGCTATTATGCCATGGACAGAGACAAACGCTGGGAGCGCGTGAAGCTGGCATATGATGCACTGGTGAATGGTATCGGTGAAAAAGCTGCTGATGCAATCACTGCCATAGAGGAATCATATGCAAAAAATATAACCGATGAGTTTATTAAGCCCACGGTCATCATAGATAAAAATCATCAACCTGTTGCTGTAATCGAAAATGAGGATGCCGTAATCTGTTTTAATTTCCGTACTGACAGATGCCGCGAGATTACAGAAGTGCTAACACAAAAGGATATTCCTGAACAGGGAATGAAAAAATTATCGCTCCATTATACAACGATGACGCAATACGATCATTCTTTCAAAAACGTGAAAGTAATTTTTGAGAATGATGATCTTAAAAACACATTGGGCGAAATCATTTCTCAAAATGGCCTGAAGCAGATACGCATCGCAGAAACAGAAAAATACCCACACGTTTCTTTCTTTTTCAGCGGTGGCAGGGAAAAACCATTTGATGGAGAAAAAAGGATCATGATACAGTCACCTAAAGTGGCTACTTATGACCTGAAACCGGAGATGAGCGCCGAAGAAGTAACAGATGCCATCATCCCTGAAATTGAAAACAAAACATCTGATTTTATTTGCCTCAATTTTGCCAATGCGGATATGGTTGGGCATACGGGAATCTGGCGGGCTGCTATTAAAGCCGTTGAAACAGTTGATAAATGCGTAGAGCGTGTAATTAATGCAGCTTTAAAAAATGGCTATACAGTCTTTCTTACTGCCGATCATGGCAACGCAGATTATCTCATTAATGAAGATGGATCTCCAAATACAGCGCACACATTGAACCTCGTGCCCCTTTTTATTATCGACAAAGAATGGAAAGGATCTCTGAAACCCGGGAAATTAGGTGATATAGCCCCCAGCATTTTGACTACTATGGGTCTTGAAATACCAAAGGAAATGACAGGGGATGTGTTGATTGGTTGAAAAGTTGGTAGCTGATTAAGCCCCACTTCAAAACTTTGATGCCGACTCTTCAACCCAATCAACCAAACAGCCATTCAGCTTCTGGATTAGTACAACTTTTTTATGAACAAAGCAGCTTTTGCTTTTAAAAAATGTCTAAATTACAGGCAACTAAAGGTTCGTAATGACCGAAGAAGCCATTTTTCAAGGTTGTCTAAAAAATCAGGCTGACGCACAGCGGGAATTGTACAACAGGTATAGTCCTAAGATGCTGGCTGTGTGTTACAGGTTTGCCCACAATAGAGAAGACGCCGAGGATATGCTGCAGGAAGGCTTTATAAAGATTTTTTCTCAGATACACACGTTTCAGAACAAAGGCGCTTTTGAAGGATGGATCAGGAGGATAACTGTTCATACATGTATCAACCATTTGAAAAAGAACAAGCGCTTTAATGAAAGCGTGGATATCATTTATGCCAGCAGTATACAGGTAAGGGAAGAAAGCATACCATCTATTGTGCAGGCGAAACAGGTTGTTGAATGCATTAGAATGCTGCCTGTTGGTTATAGAACTGTTTTGAACTTATACGCGATTGAAGGCTATTCGCATAAAGAGATTGGAGAAATGCTGGATATAGAAGAAAGCACCAGTCGTTCACAGTACACCAGGGCAAGGCAAATGCTGGAAGATATTCTTGTAAAAAAGAAAATCATCCACAAACAAAAGGAAAGAACAGGACTGTGGGCTTCAATCAGGTAAATAAGCTAATCCTAATGAAGATACCCTAAAACAATTTACTGTAATGGAAAGGAATTTCTATAATGAAGAATTTGAAGACCTGATCAGGCAAAAGGCTGATCAATATAAAATGTACCCTTCAGATAAGGCTTGGAATAATATTCATTCTTCACTCCATACCCGGAGAAAATGGTTCATAGCCGGCATGTTCACATTGATCACAGGAATTTTATTTTTCGCAGGCAAAGAATTATTAGCTCCTTCCCCTCAGGCCAATGGCTCAAAAAAAATAGCAGCAAACAATATTTCTTTATCTAAAAAGGCAATAACAACAGAAGTATCAATTACACCAGCTTTCCCTGAATTTAAAATTGTTGTTCCTTCATCAGCCTCAAAAACAAATATTGACGATAATAATATTGCAAATAATAATGACTCAACAACTATTGCAGGAACAAATGACGGCTCCGCAATAGTTGCCGGCATTTTTCAAAACCCATCCGAGGATTTGATTACAACATCTGCTCGTAGCCTGAATCGGAAAGGGATTTCGATCGAAAGCAGTAATAATATTCCAGGAGGCTTAGAGAATATTAATCTCAACCCGATACAGCAAACTTCAGATGAGTTGGTGGTAAATACATCGCCAATAAATTTTGAGGATAAAAGACAAACAAGCTTGCTACAAAGCAGCGCGCCGTATCAATTATCATCACTGAAAAAGCTCAATAGAAAGTACTGGCAAATTTATGTTTCGCCTACAGCAAGCTATCGTAAGCTATCGGGCGGCGACATTTATGCCAACATGAAATCAAACCTGCTCAATGGCCCGATCGCAGCTACGAATCAGACTAGCAACCTGAACCAATATATTAACAATAAACCTGCCGTTGGTTTTGAACTTGGTGGTAGTTTCCTGTACCGCCTCACAAGAAATCTCAGTCTAAAAGGCGGTTTGCAGTTTAACTATAGCAGTTATAATATCAATGCCTATGCGTCCAATATACAACCTGCTACGATTGCCCTGAATTCTTATTTTGGCTACCCGGTTAATACAATTACTTCATATACTAACATTGGGACTATAGGCGGTAAAGCTACCGTGAATCTTCAAAATCAATATTACCAGCTTTCTGCCCCTGTGGGTTTTGAGTTAAGGATAATGGGCAACGAAAAGCTACAATTTCATGTAGGTGCAACCGTTCAGCCTGCTTATCTGCTCAATAGAAATGCATACTTGTTAACCGCCGACTATACCAATTACGCTCAAGAGCCATCTCTTTTCAGAAAATGGAATGTGAATGGCGCAGTCGAAGCATTCCTATCTTATAAAACCGGTGGCATCCGCTGGCAGATTGGGCCACAATTCCGCTACCAGTTGCTTTCAACATACACCAGCCAATACCCCATCAATGAAAACTTGAAAGAATTCGGGGTGAAATTTGGCATTAGCAAAACCATCTTTTAAATAATTCAATAAACTTAATTTTGCAAAGCTGTGGTATCAACCACAGCTTTATTTTTTATTATAGTTATATATTGATTCAGGATGAAAAAATATTCTGCTTTTATATTCCATGAAAAATAATAAATTGGAATTGCAACAATTGACATGCATGCAGATACAGGCCAAGAGCCAAATAAAGCAAGCTACGTCCATTTTGAAAAATCAATCCAAAAAAATGACATGTTGATAATAAAAAAATTTAGGAAAACAATAAAAATTTGCAGCTTGCCACCATCAGGAAGTTCTCAGGTAAAAAACTGAAATAGAACAATTAAGAGTTGTCTAAGATCCGGAATAATAGAATAATATGACACAGCAACAGTTCCAGATTATAGCGCCGGGCATCCCAAATGAACCCGGCATTTACAAATATTTCGATGATAAGAAAGAATTGATTTATGTCGGTAAAGCGAAAAATATCCGTAAGCGCGTCAGTTCCTATTTCTCAAAAACATTCACCACCTATAAAACATTCGAGCTTGTTCAGCGGATCAGCCATATTGAGTTCACCATTGTTGGTTCAGAGCAGGATGCGTTCCTTCTTGAAAATGCGCTAATAAAACAATTCCAGCCACGCTTCAATATCAATCTCAAAGATGATAAGAGCTATCCGTTCATCGTTATAAAAAATGAACCATTTCCGAGGGTTTTTTTAACAAGAAGAAAAATCAGTGATGGCTCACAATACCTTGGCCCATTCACATCTGTGGCAAAGGTGAGGGAATTGATCCAGTTTGTGAGAGCCAACATTCCATTACGCACCTGCAAGCTAAACCTGACAGAAACGAACATACAGAAAAAGAAGTTTAAGGTCTGCCTTGAATACCATCTTGGCAATTGCAAAGGCCCTTGTGAAGGTCTGCAGTCAGAGGGCGATTACAACGAAGAGATTTTGCAGATCAAAAATATCCTCAAAGGCAATCTTGCGCCCGTTATTCAGCATTTTAAAACAGAGATGAAAGATGCTGCGGCGCAACTGAAATTTGAGAAAGCTGAAATACTGAGAAAAAAAATAGAGCATCTGGAAAACTATCAGGCACGGTCTGTGATAGTAAGCAGGCACGTTTCCAACGCCGATGTTTTTACTATAGCGATTGATGGCGACATAGCTTATATAAATTATCTGATGGTAGAAAACGGCACAATTATCCAAACCCACACCACAGAAGTGCAGATTCCTTTGCACGAGCCAGACGAAGAAGTCCTGGCTCAGGCAATTGCTCAATTGCGCGAAACTTTTAACAGCAAATCCACAGAAATAATTGTTCCGTTTGAAATAGCGTATCCGCAGGAAGGCGTTACAGTTTTAGTGCCGAAAGCCGGAGACAGAAAGAAATTGCTCGATCTGTCAGAAACAAATGTTGAATATTTCCGCGAAGAATTGATTAGAAAGAAAACGCTGCAATTAAAAGATAAAACGGATGAAGAGCATGTAAAAGTTTTGTATGAATTAAAGGAAAGCCTGCGATTGCCTGAGCTACCAGTGCATATTGAATGCTTCGACAATTCAAATTTTCAGGGATCTTTCCCGGTGTCCGCAATGGTCTGTTTCAGGAATGGGGTGGAGAGTAAAAAAGACTATCGCCATTTCAACGTAAAAACAGTTCAGGGGATAAACGATTTTGCAACCATGAAAGAAGTAGTCTACAGAAGATATAAAAGACTAACAGAGGAACATCAACCTTTACCGCAGTTAGTAATCATTGATGGAGGCAAAGGTCAGTTAAGTGCCGCAATGGAAAGTATTGAAGCACTGAATATTGTGGCAAAGCTCACCATCATTGGGCTTGCAAAAAACGAAGAAGAGGTCTTTTTCCCGGGAGACCATGAATCAATAAAGCTTCCTTACAACAGCGAAAGCCTGAAATTAATACGAAGGATTCGCGATGAAGTGCACCGCTTTGGAATCACTTTTCACCGGCAAAAAAGAAGCAGCGGCGCTTTCAAAAATGAACTTGAAAGCATAAAAGGTATTGGCAAGAACACTGTCGATCACTTATTAAAGCAATTCAGGTCAGTGAGCAGGATAAAACTTTTAACAGAAGAAGATCTTGCTCAGACTATCGGATATTCAAAGGCAAAAATAATCATAAAACATTTCGCAAAAGAAAGTGGGAATAGCAGCTAACGGTTATACATATCTATTTTTCACAAAAATTCGTGAGCAAAGAAAAAGCATGCAATATTAATTGCATGCTTTTATATTCATACTCATTCTATGCTATTGTACGGTAATCTGCTTAGGCGTAAATCCACTGTTCACAATCTCAACAAAATAGTTCCCTTTTGCAAAACCATTCAGAGAAATAGTAGTTTGGCCTGAATTGGGATTTAAGCTGTATTGACCGACCACACTTCCTGCTGCATTCATAATTCTGACATAATTGCCAGTTATACCCTGATATGATATAACAATATGGTCTGATGCCGGATTGGGGTATATGTTTATCTCGGGACCTGCGCCACTTATTTTCGCGGATACAATCGGGCTGTAAGTGAAATGCCCGGTTAAATCCACTTCTTTCAGGCGATAGTAGTGAACGCCTCCTCCGGGATTGTAATGCGTGAAATCATAGCTTGAGATGCCGACTGTATTTCCGGTAGCCGCTACCACACCTATTGAATCAAATACCGAAGCATTAACACTATGCATCACAACATAATTCTGTAAATCGTTTTCGCCAGATGCTTTCCAGTTCAGTAAAATATTTTGTCCGGAAGCGTTAGCCGTGAAGCTTAACAAATTCATTGGTAATACCCCTAAATTGCCACCCTGCAGATAAACTTGTGAATATATCCACGGGCTGTATGGCTGGCCAAAAGTAACTGCGGTGGGAGCATATTGTATCCTGACCCTCACCTTAGTTGCTTTTGCAGGGGCTTTGGGGATCAGGTTTTTGAATTCTGTGCCTCCGGCTGCAATTGTACCGTATGAGGCCTGCTTTCCGGTAATCACCACATTATTTGTGATTGATGTCGGATAGCCCTGAAATGGAGTGCCATTAGATTCGGTTTCCCACACGAGACGCCCCTTGACAGTGCCAAAAGGTGATTGTACGGAAAGCCCCAGACCAAAATCATGCTGGCTCAAATTATCTGCCGCAATCGGATTGGTAAGATCGGTCTCATACAAACGCAACACATTGCTCGCATTGTGGCCAACTGCGTTATTGCCATAATATACGTGAAGCGCGCCGTTCTTGGTATTGATCGTGTTATCAACGTACACGCCAACAAGCACGTCACTGTAGCCATCACCGTTCACATCACCGGCACTGGCAACAGAACGTCGGAAGTTGAAGCCTTCAAGATTTGCATCCGTTGAACCCTCATCTAAAAATGAAGTAGCAATTGTAGAAGATAATCCGGAAGGGCCTCCTAAAAAAATATAAGCTGCTCCGGTTTGTGCACCTGCATTTGATGTCGCCAGAGTGGCTCTTATGATCACATCGCTATAGCCATCGCCATTCACATCTCCCGCGCTGGAAACGCATGCACCAAATTGATCAGTGGATGTTAATCCGGTTAGTATAGTCGCCGGAACATTTGACAAGCCACCTGAACTTCCCAGAAATAATGAAGCAGTCCCACTACCACCAGCATCAGTGTATGCACCTACAATCACATCCGAAAAACCATCGCCGTTCACATCGCCCGCGCTGGAAACGCTTATACCAAAATTTCCGGATCCGGTTAACACATAATCTGCTGTAGCGTCATTTGCTATTCCAGTTTTGCTGCCTTTATATACATAGACTGAGTTGTTTCCATAAGCACCTATAATTATATCACTGTAGCCATCGCCATTCACATCACCCGCACTGGCCACACTTACTCCAAGCCCTGCAAAATCGGCAACCCCGTAAAGTGTATCTGCAGTCGCAGTGCTTTGAATTCCGGTTGAGCTGCCCATATACAGATACGTTACCCCTTGTGAATTAACTCCCGCATTAGGCGCACCCACAATAATATCATAATACCCGTCGCCATTTACATCACCTGCACTTGCTACCGAAGTGCCAAAATTGTCGTTGGGATTTACACCTGTCAAAGTAGCATAGGGACTTGCCCCATTAGCTATTCCAGAAGAGCTTCCTAAATAAATATAAACCGCACCCTGATTGCCATTTGCCTGCGGGGTTGCAACAATTAAATCATCATAGCCATCCCCATTTATATCTCCGGCTCCGGCAACGCTCCACCCTGTTGTAGTGCTACCCCCTACTGATAATATTGCCGGTGCTGGGCTTGATATAGACAGCCCTGTGCTGCTGCCATAATATATATAAGCGGCTCCTGTTAATGCGTTATATCCAATCACACCTATCACCACATCGCTATAGCCATCCCCATTTAAATCTCCCGCGCTGCTCACGCTAAATGCCAACCTGTCCTCATTACTGCCTCCGTCACTGTTACCCAAGACTAAAATAGTACTCGTGCTTACTGACCCTGTTGGGCTTCCATGATAAGTGAATGCGTTGGAATTATCCGGTGCTCCGACAACTACATCGCTGTAACCATCGCCATTCACATCACCGGCACCGGCAATACTCAGGCCATAATCGTTTGTACCTGACAAGGAAGTCGTTGCAGTAGTTGTATTCCCACTGGCGATGCCTGTCTTGGTGCCGTTAAAAACGAATGCGGTTCCAAGCGTATCGCCAACAACCACATCAGCATAAGCATCTCCATTAACATCTCCAGCTCCGGATACGCTGAAACCAAAACTCACCCCGCCTGTCAGCGTAGTTGAAACAACAGCAGAGAGGCCTGAACTACTGCCTAAATAGATATATGCAGCACCTCCTGTGGCACCGACAGCAGGCGCTCCAACAATTACATCACTATAGCCATCGCCATTTACATCTCCTGCACTTGATACACTAATGCCGAAACGGCCTGAACCAGTTAATGTAGTGCTTGCTGTTAAGTAAGTAGCGGATGGTATACCAGTTGTAAGAACGCCATTAAATATAAAAGCATCTCCAATAGCATCTCCAATGATCACATCACTAACACCATCGCCATTTACGTCGCCGGCACTGGCAACGCTTAGCCCAAAAGTCCCAAGGCCTGTCAACGTAGTTGTCGCAGTGGCTACATTTCCTGATGCGATCCCAGTTGTAAGCACTCCGTCAAATATATATGCATGCCCGGCCGCATCGCCGATGATCACGTCACTAACCCCATCGCCATTCACGTCTCCGGCAGTCGCAACACTGAAGCCGAAATTGGTTGAAGTATTCTTTAAAGTAGTATTTGCAGTTAGGTAAGTACCTGATGCAATCCCGGTTGAAAGGACTCCGTTAAATATAAACGCATCACCTAGCCCATCTCCGATAATCACATCGCTGACGCCGTCGCCATTCACATCTCCCGCGCTGGCTACGCTGAGCCCAAAAGTTCCGAGGCCGGTTAACGTGGTGGCAGGGCTGGAAGAAAGACCAGATGCGCTGCCTAGAAATATATACGCAGTGCCAGTTGAAGCCGACCCAACGATCACATCGCTATAACCATCGCCGTTCACATCGCCGGCACTGGCAACACTGTTGCCAAATGTACCTGTGCCTGCTAATGTTGTAGATGGAGATGTGCTTAATGGATCTATGGTAACAGGATAAACTGCGTCGGCAACTTCTGTGATTATTTCAAATTGATAATTATCTTTCACTTCCATTCTTGCTGCTAATGCTTTGCCGTTTGCATCCCATGCTTTCAGGTCATTGTAAGTAATTTTATTTTCTAATTCACCATGACTTTTCTTTTTTGCAAAATGCAGCTCTCTGTCATGCACTTTATTCACTACCCAATCCCCTGCTGCTTTCAGGCTCACTTTCAGTTCATGTACATTGGTTGCAGGTTTTTCTTTCACAATAAAATTCTGGCGAATGCCTTTTGAATCATTCCGATATTGTATTGAATAAACATTTCCGAAATTATATTCAACATTGTTATCATTGTTTGATGCCACTGCATTTTCGCAAGTCGGCGGTTCCAATAAATGGCCATCTTCATATATGCCGCCCACTACTATATTTAACTGCCAGTCGCTATTCGGATGTGGCTTTTTTTCGTTTAATACTGCTGGCTGGATAGAGAACTGACCGGCACCATAAGTCGCTTTTAAAGATTGCGCATTATTAATGCTGGTGAAAGTCTTTGGGGCTTTCTCAGCTACCATATAGTACATTCTCTTCTTGATGTCCAGCTTTACTGTATTAAACCAATCACTGTTCTTTAATTGGTTGGTATCTATCGGTGCAACCGGAGAATGACCAATCGCCCGTTGATTAAGGTGATTGGCTACATCGATCATTTTTTTTGCACAGACATTGAGATTTGTTTTGATTGGCGTTGAGTAGCCAACTTCTTTCAGGCGCATCCTCGAATCAGAAGCCAGTAACACTACTAAACAAATCGAAGCGATTCCCGCAATAATAAATTTTGCATAGCACCTGAAAGAAACCTTTCCAGATAAGGAGTGAACATTGGTTTGCATAAAGTAAGCTTGAGTTATAAGATTGACAACGCTGTTTTGTTATTAAGCACAGTTTGTTAAATCATTCGGTTTTGCTCAGACAGGATGCATAAATATGAAATGAAAATGGATTGCGCAACCTGCCCGTGGCAAAGATTATTAGTTCAATGAATCTACAAATGAAGATTCTATCAACAGGGTGTGGAAATCATCATTTCAATATGTTGTAAAGCACATTTTATCATTGGTAATTATCCTATATATCCAAATCGCATGTTGCTAAACAAAATCGCATTCATTTTTTTACTAACTTTCTCTTTTAAAGGAAAACAAAAAACCATGGAAGAAATCGAAGTACCGACAGAGCATCTTCAGGAAGCCATTCATGAAAAAGCCGAAGAACAAAAAGAAAAATGGGCGCTTTACGTTGCGCTTTCGACAGCATTCATGGCAGTGCTGGCGGCCATTGCGGGATTGCTGAGTGGCCATCATGTAAATGAAGCTATGATAGATCAGATAAAGTCCTCTGACCAGTGGGCTTTCTATCAGGCAAAGGGCATCAAATCAGAAATTGCTTCTTCTTCGGACAAAATACTGAAGTCACTTTCTGCAAAACCTGTGGAAGATAACAGCCAAACCATAGCACGTTACGAAAAAGAAAAAGAAGAAATAAAAGCAACCGCAGAAGAAAAAGCCAAAAGCTCCGAAGCACATTTGAGCAGGCACGTAACACTGTCTAAAGCAGTTACCATCTTTCAGATCGCCATCGCCATTTCTGCTATTTCAATTCTCACAAAAAGGAAATTGCTATGGTATATCGCTATAGTGCTGACGCTTGCGGGCTCTGTATTTTTAATACTGGGTCTTATTTAAAACGATTTCAAAATAGCTGTTGCCATGCAGCATGAAGAAAAGCTGATACAGGAAGAGATTTGATAATCCGAATGTCTTGTAAAATAGTGCTTTCATTATCCAGGAAATTAAAGATATCAGCCATGTCATTCCTGCTGAACATGTCTGTGAAGATTTTATCTGCAGGGAGTTTCCCCGTAGCCAGCACATTCAGCAATACGCTGTCATAAAAATGAAATTTTTTTTCATTTCTGTTCAAAAACGGCTTCCCGGTTTTTAATAAGGCATTTACAATTCCCGTCGTTTGTTTCTGTATAAACTGAAAAGTATATCCGCTGGAGCCCTTTGTCATTCCTCCGGCGCTCCCTATATTAATGATATGATGATGCCAGAGAGGAAAATGGTAATTGGTCATCGGTATTACGCCAAATTCCTGATCGGTTACATGGTAATCACCTATCCCCAAAAATTGATGCATGTAATCCCGCAGCCCGGCTTCATATTCTTCCGGCTTCAACATTTTTTCACTGAACGAAGTATATTCCACTAGAGCTTTGGTCGTGGAAAAAGGCATTATATAAACAAAACTGTTCCCTTGTTGCCGGCTTACACGAAAATCCATCAATGTTGCTTCTTCAGGATTGAAAGATTTCTTTTTTGTCTCAACGACCCATCCTTTGAAATGCTGCAGCAAATAAAATTGCCCTTTTTTTAGCTCCGGCTTGTTGAAAATGATACTGTTGAAAACATAATCCGCTGTAATTTTTTTTTCATCAATTATAACAAAAGTTTCGAAATTATCAGACCAGGAACTTTCTATATTTCCGGTAAGCAACTCAATATTTTTTTGCTGGCGGATAATATTAAAACAATGATCATAAAAATCAATTCCTCTGATCATTTTATATTCAAACGGAGAAATTTGCTTTAACGAAGAATAACCATTTGCATGAAACCAAAGCTGTTCCCAGCGTTTAAAAACAACGGGCTCGAACAATCCTTTTCCTTTTTCCCAAAAGCACCATGTACGGTCATTGATATTCTTTTCATGCCTGTCAACAAGCAAAATTTTCTTTTCAGAGAATTTCCCTGAGCTGATCATGCGCATCACCAGGCTAAGCCCGGCACAACCTGCGCCGGCAATAATATAATCGTAATTGTTATTCATGAAAATGAAAAACGTGCACATTTAAAAAGTGCACGTTTTTTTGAATGAAATTAAATGCTACACTGTCTCGGGATGCTGAATTTGCTTGTCTCGCTTCACTTTCATCCGGTATTTTCTGTGAACATAGAGCATTCCGAATGATTCGCCATCTTCTTTGCCCAAATGCTTGTGGTGCATCTTATGTGCCCATCGTATTGAACGCACATAGGTGCTGTTAGACCTTGTGAACCATTTGAACCGCTGATGGATAATCACATCATGCACCATGAAATAGGCAAATCCATAAGCCATCACACCAAACCCGATAGCCATAAGCCAGTAAATTTGATAGATAGTGGCAAATAAAAGACTGAAAAAAGTAGGCACTGCAAAGATGATGAAAAACGCATCGTTTTTTTCAAAAAAACCCGGTTTTGGCTGATGATGATCTTCATGCAGATACCATAACAAGCCATGCATGATGTACTTATGGGTGGCCCATGTAATACCTTCCATAATTAAAAAAGTAATAAAAAAAATACCTATATCAAATAACCAGTTCATTTTTTTTCATTTTACTGAACAGCCGCCTTCTATTTGAAATCTGAATCCTGCATTATCTTTTTTACCAATGGAAGGGCAATATGAAACCAGGGTGTGAATTTGTGCGGATGCGATTTCAATGACAATTCAATTTCATCAAAACCCATAAAACAATAATCGGCCACTTCTTCTTTATCGGGTAATATTTCTCCATTATAATAACCAACAAAAACATGGTCAAATTCAAATTCAGTGAGGCCGTTCTCAAAACGGTGCTTGTAAGTAAAGTCAAATATTTTTGAGATTTCTGTTGTGAAACCCAGTTCCTCCCTGAGCCTTCTTGCAGCGCCGTGCATGGT
>Ga0182030_10000935_pt1 | contig 58164 bp, 54 predicted proteins | sample 812S3MmetaG_FD_121299 | JGI IMG/M metagenome (GOLD analysis project Ga0182030, IMG submission 121299) | Permafrost microbial communities from Stordalen Mire, Sweden - 812S3M metaG (Illumina Assembly) | ecosystem: Environmental > Terrestrial > Soil > Wetlands > Permafrost | place: Sweden... | reverse complement strand
GTGTTCAATCTGGTTGGCGTAGCGACTGGCAAAGCCGTCGAGTTCCTGGGTGATGGCGCGGATGCTGGTGACCATGAAGTTGTAGGCGAACATGGCCGGAATGGCGACCAGCAGACCGGTGACCGTGGCCACCAGCGCGGCGGCCACGCCCGGCGCCATCGCCGTCAGGGTGGCGGCCTTGCTCTCGGCGATGCCGGCGAAGGTGGACATGACGCCCCACACCGTGCCCAACAAACCAATGAACGGTCCGCCGGCCACCGCTGTGGACAGCACGATCATGCCCTTTTCCAACGTCATGGCCTCCGCACCGGCCGCTTCCTCCAGAATGACCTTCACCGCCTCAAACGAAGCCATGCTGACTTTGAACTCGGTGGATTTGGCGAGGATATCGGTATTGGTGTGCTCCGCGCTGTCCGTGGCGATGTACTTGGGCGCGGCTTGAACCTGCACCGGATTGTTTTTCAATTGGTACGCCAGTTCGTCCGCGCCGCGGATGTAGAGCTGGTAGGCGGGCGCGCCTTCGAATTCCTGGCCCTTGCGCTGGATGTCCAGCGGATCGCGCGTGGAACTGTAGGCGGCGAAGAATTGTTTGGTCGCCTTCCGCGCAATCAGCAACTGCCGCAATTTGGTAAGAATGATCGTCCAACTGAACAACGACAGGACGAGCAGCACGATGACGGTAATCTTGCCTTCGGTCGTGGCGTTCTGGATGGCATACACCGCCGCGTTGGCGGCAAACAAGGGTTGAATGAGCATGGTGGTCATGGATTGGTTAGGTTCCTGGTTCCGGGGTCTGGGCTTTGGATTGCGATTGCTTGGAGGGTAAAATCACGGTCACCCGGCCGGTCTTCTGCGCCAGCGTGACGCCTTTGCCCTTCTTTTTCTTTTCATCATCAGTGTCGTCAGTTGAGGCGACCGCCTTGGTGGCATCTTCGCTGGCCATGCTCTGGCTGGTGGCATTGGCGGCGGTACCCTGCGCCAGACCGGATTGTCCGCTGGTGGCGCCGCTGATGGAATTGTTTGAGAGCAGGGAAGCGTCTACCGAACTGCCGCTGGCGGTGATACCACCAACGCCGATGATCGTGCCGGAGACGTTGCCACCGGCGCTGACATTGGCGGTGCCCTCGGCCAGCACGGTTACATTGACATTCTGCTGGGCGTTAACATTGGCATCATTGCGTGCGAATACCAGGCCGCTGATGTCGCCACTCGCCTTCAGTGTCACCACGCTGCCAATGGCGCCTGACCCGCTAACGTCAATGTTTCTGCCCGGGGAAATGACATTCCCGTTCGCATCCTCGCCGGCTAGCAGGGTGACGGTCGCGGTTGAGGAATCCAAACTGTTCAGCGGCAACTGTACGATGCCGGCGGCAGTTGCGGTAATGTTGCCTTGCGGCGTTTCGACGAGAACGTTTCCGACGGCGTAGGCGGGGGCCGGAAAGTACGTGGCACGCGGCGGGAAAGTCATGGCCAGGATGCCGCTGAGCGGGATGCTCGGCGAGTAGTTGTAAACCTGGTAGGTAACCGGATCCACATAGATTTCTTCAACCCCCACCGAGCCGGTGCCGCCATTGCCGGCGTCCACATTGCCCTGAAGTGATTCCACCGTGACGTTGCCGCCGTCATAGGCGGCAATGCGCGAGCCGTTCACATTGATGTCGCCGCCGGCAATGACGGTGACATTGCCTTGCCCGGCCGTGAAGATGCCCCGGACATACTGGTCGTTGCCGTTCAAGGTCGTTGACCCCACATTCACATAGCCGCCGGCATCAATGGAGATATTTCCACCGTTCGGAGAGGAGATGGTGGTGGAAAAGGTGTCGAGATAGCCCGAGAGATCGAGGTTGATGTTCGCGCCCTGCGTGAAATGGCAAATGGAGGCAAGCGCGCCGTTGTTCCCGGGGCCGACAGATTGAATTCCGTGGGTCGAGCCGAGGTTCACGTTGTTCGCGTTGATGTCGAATTGACCGCTCCCGCCGATGAAATAACCAGGGTTCTGGCCGGCGGGAGCGTTGAGGCTTTCCTGATACAATTGATTCGCCGTGGCTGGGTCGAGAAAGGAAACCGCGTGCGTCAACGGAGTTACTCCATCCTGCTCATAGAGCAGGTTCCCGTTCTGATCCACGTTCCAAATATTCAAACTGGTCAAATAACTTTCGTAGGTTGAATTCATTTGTCCCTGAAACGTCAGCGTTCCCGTCGTGGGATTGTATTGCAAGCGGCTGGCCAAATCGGCCAACGAAACCGGCTGGCCATCAATGTCGGCAAAAACCAGCTGGGACAAATCCGGCAATGAAGCAACCTGCACACTGCTGTAGGCACTCTGGTCCAGGATGTCGCCGCCCACCTTGATGCCCGAGTCAGTGTTGGGATCCAGCAAGCCGCTGTTTTCCATGTTGGCCTTGGCCGTCAGACCGACATTGATGCTGGTCACATCCCCGGGAAACAGGTTCTGGCCGGCAAAGCCGTCGTTGTTCATATTGCCGACCACATTGACTTGCGCGGCTTCCGGCACGGTCAAATCAATATTGTCCATGTCGCCGGAGATGTTGAGCGCCACCGTGGTCGCATCGCCGGCGGGGAAATGCACCGGCGTGGCCGCGTGATCGGAGGCACCGAAGGCATCCACGTTGGGGACATAGCGGGTCCGCGAACTGTCGGACATGATGAGTTGCGCCTCGATGGTGGGCATCACGGGTGGCGGAGTTGACAATTGGTCAGCCGCGCTGAGTTGGTCGTAGGCCGCCAGCGCCGTCAAATAATCCGCGTAGGCCTGCGATTCGAAGGCACCGCCACCGGTCGTGGTGATGCTCAAGCTGCCTTGCGGTGAGGGAAACAGGATGACATCGCTGCCGAGGACCACCCCGCCGGCACCGGCGCTGATGTTGAGGGTCGAAGGATAAATGATGGGCACGGCCAGCGACTCATCAGAATTCCGCGGCACGTTGTCTCCCAGCAAATCAACCGAATTTCCGGCGTCCAGCGTCACGGAATCGGCCGCGGCATAATTAAAAAAATGATAACCCTTCGAACGCACCGTGCCTTGTTCGTTGAAAACACCATTGGGGTTGCGAACTTCCTGCAAATTGATGTCGTACGTTGCCTGCACATTCCAACTGCCGTTGATCAAACTCAAGGCGAGTTCCTCCTGCGGGGTAGGCTCGGGATCTCCGGTGGCGTATCCGGGGTCGGCGGCGGTGGTTCCGGCATTGACACCGGCGTTGATGGTGCCAGCGCCAAGAGCAACCACATAATGGCCCACGACGTTGCGTCCCGCGCTCAGTGTCACATTGCCCGACCCAAATGCGCCGCTGCCAGCATCCGTCGTAACCTTGTTAACACTGTCGGGCAGGTAGCTGATGATATCCAAACCCGCGGTGATTTTTACATCACCGCCGGCAGCCGTGCTGATGCCGCCCAGACTGCCGGGAAATGGATACGGATTATCGGAAGTGGGAACGCCGGCAACCTGATAAATGGGATCCGTGCTGGTCCCCGTGACGTCATTAAATTGATAACCGCCGGCATCCGTGCCTGTGTTCACACTGCCCGTCGTTGCTGTCGCCGTGATATTGCCGCCATTGACCGTGGTGATGGAACCGGAACCGACTTGAATGTCCCGCTCCGCCGTCACGGTGATGTCGCCTCCACCAAGCGTGGTGAGGGAACTGTCGTTCATCTGGAGGTCCCGGCCCGCCGTCGCGGTGATGGTGCCGCCACCGGTGGTGACCACGGAGCCGGAGCCGGAGCCGGAGCCGACCAAAATGTCCCGTCCCGCATTCAAACTGATGGTGCCGGATGCCGATTCCAAGACCAGGGGATAGCCACCATTGAGATCAATCAACGAACCCGTGCCGGTTTGAATATCCTGTCCCGCATTCAGACTGATGGAGCCGCCGGTGGTTTGGATGGAGCCGCCGACCGTCTGGGCCGCGCCGTTAATCTGACCCCCGGTCAGACAAATTGACCCGGAACCGGCTTGAACAACTCCCGACGAGAAGTTCACACCCGCCTTGAGTGTCACCGACCAGTTGTTGGCGTCGGAGATTGAAGAACTGTCGCCGAAAATGATGTTGCGTCCGGCTTCCAGCGTCAACTGGCCGCCGGTCACGCCACCAAGATTCGCACCGATGGTGCCGCTCAGATCCCACGCCGTGCCGGCCGTCAACGTGATGTCATACGCGGCCTGAAGAATGATATCAGAAACCGCGAGGTTGGCGAATGCGCTGTTCACATTCAAATCCAGCGTGGTGCCGGGATTGTCTCCGGCCAACACGGTGCCGCTGCCGGCACTGTCGGAACCAGACGTGTCCAGAATAATGTAATCCGGATCCAGCAACAGTTTGCCCGCTGTCCAACCGGCCTGGGCGCGGGCATTGATGCTGGAATTCAGCGACTGGACATTGGGCGCGCTGATTTCAACGTTGCCGCCGTTGCCGCCCTGCGCGCCGCCGGTGACAATGATTTGACTGCCAGCATCGTCACTGAAATTGTTCCCGGATTGCAAGGTCACGTTGCCGCCGGCGCTGCCGGCCGGCGAATTGTCCCCGCTGGCGCTGATTTGGGAATTCGCACCCAGCGTGAGCTGGTCGGAGGCGACGAGTTCGATGACACCGTTCTGGTTTCTCACGGAGTCGGCTTGCAGGAAACCATTCTGGTTCACCACCTTTGCGTTCATGGCAATCGTTCCACCGTCGGCAATGAGATGGCCGTCGTTGTCCACCGAACCGTGGGGCAGCGTGACCTTCATGCTCATGCCGCGACCGTCGGGACGGTCGCTCAACAGCACGGTTTGCCCCGCCGCGAGGCCGATGGCGCCGCCGGGCGCAGCAATGGTCCCATGATTTTCAACCTGGTCGGCAATCAGGAACGCCGAACCGCCGCTGCCAATTTTGATCTGGCCATAGTTGACGATGCTGGCGAGCGGCGGCGGCCCGTTGAATTCCCAGGAGCCGCCGGCATTTTGCGGCGGCATACAATTCGCCGTGGACACCACCAGCCCGGCGGCGCTCACGAACGAGTTCGGGCCAAAGTAAAAACCGGAGGAATTGAGCAGCACGACGACCCCGTTGGCCTGGAGGCTGCCATAGATTTGCGACGGGTTTTGGCCATTGATCCGGTTCCACACGATGGAGCCGGCGGAGGGCTGCTGAAAAATGGTGGTTTCACCGGCCCCGATGTTGAAACTCTGCCAGTTCAGAAAGGCATTCTGCGAAGCGGTGACAGTGAGTCGCGACCCGTTGGCGACGGTCGTGGCAGTGCCGTGCTGCACGGACATTCCCGTCGGGTTGGCCATCGCATTGGAGGCGATCCCGAGCGTCAAAATTCCGGTGACCAACCGGCGGAGCGCGGAGTTGCGATTCAAATTCAAACGGCGCATAACCATCCTGACCATGCAGTTTAGTCCATTCGCATCGGGCGGTGCGTTACAAACGGGTGACATGTTAAAGCGCATGGTGATTTAAAATTGGGCTCCCACGCCAAAATAAATATGGACTGAACCGGCGCGCGCCAAATCCTGGCTGATCAGGGGCCAGGCAACCGTCAACCGTCCGTCCAGATGGCTGCCGACGTTTGCCGTGACACCAAAGCCGGTGCCGCAATAGCTCAAACCGTTCAGTGACGGATCCAGCCGGTAAACCTGGCCATAGTCGAGGAACACCGAGCCGCGCAACCAGCAGGGTCCGGCATTTCTCTCGTTGCCGATCATGCCGGCATTGAACAGCGGCGTTTGTGGTTCGATGGAACAGCGCCAGCCAGTGTCGCCATAGGATTCGCCGTCCTGGTAACCACGCACCCCCGCCGTGCCACCCATGGCAAACTGTTCGTTGCTGATCAGCGGACCATTGGCCCACTGCCCGTCGGCGTGAAGTTTCACGGTCCAATCCTCGTAAATGGTTTGTGTGCGGTCGGCGCCCATTTGCAAGGTGATGTAACCGGCGTGGGCGTTGGTCGTGTAGGCCACCTTGCCGAAGTCCGCGCTGTCGGAAAGCAGCCCGGCCACGTTGAAGTTGGCCTGGAAGTTGAACATCGTGGTTCCCATGGAGTCGGGAATGGAGCCGTTCCACCCGACGTTGAACGGCAGGTACAACAGCGTAGTGTCCCGCGTCGGTTGCGGCGACGCCACCCGGGTCACGACGGTGGTCTTGCCGAGGGTCCCATTGGTGTAGGTGAAGGAACTGATGAAGTTGTTGGTGTTGTAACTCACGGTCTGGTAACGCTTGAAATCCAGACCCGCCGAGAAAGTGCTGCTCAGGTTGAAAACCTGCGGCAACGGCAACGACAGGCGCGCGCCCCAGCCTTCGTTCAGCGTGACGTTGTCCCCCGTGTCCTGTGACACAATCTTCAGCAGTTGATTGGTGGGTGAAGTCACCAAGGTGGCCGGGCTGTATTGCACTCCGGTGTCGGAAGTTGAACGGCTGGCGTAAATATTCAGCTCGGGCCGGCCGGTCGCCGCCGGCAGATCAAACCGGTGGGTCACCTCGTTATAACCAAAGCTGCCGGGCCGGGATTCCACCTCCTGCGCCACCGAATCATAACCACCGAGTGGTATCCGATAATAGCCGCTGTAATTGGCGACCAGCGGATCGTCGAACGGGGAGACGATGTAATCGTTTTCGCCCTTGAACGACCCGGGAGAAAAACTGTATTGCAGCCCGGCCTGTTGATCGAGGTCCCACAGGTTGTCGTACTGGGCGTTGAGATTCACGCGCAGATCGGGGGTGCCGGGCGTGGACTGGTTGTTGAGTTCCAGCCGCGAGTGGAACGGCAGACAGTCCTTGACCTTGAGCGTGAGTTCGCTGGTCCCCGGATCGGGACCGGGGCCGATGACGGGATAAATCTGCCGGTCGCGGCTGGCATTGGCATTGTCGAGCTCGCGTTGCAGGATGAGCGAGTTCAACAGCAGGTTGGTGTGCAGGCTGGGCAGCGCGCGCATCACATTGTTGGAGCTGAAATAGCGGTTGCCGGTGACGTCAATGGCCGCCAGCCGGCCCTCCGTCACCTGCACTTTCACCGTTCCATTGGTGAGTTTCTGCCGGGGCAAACCTACGGACACCGTCACAAAGCCGCGTTCCCGATACAACGCCTGGAGTTCCGTCATCGCCGTGCGGATCCCGTCAAAACTGGTGTTCGTGCCGAAGTCGCCGTCAATGTTGGTCAGGGCCAGGGCGATGGCTTCCGGCGCGAGGACTGAATTGCCCGTGATCAGATATTTGTTTACTTCAAACCTGGACCCGGAATTCGTGGACGCCACATGAATCCGGGTGTCCTTTTCCCGGGCGTCCTGCTCGGCCATCGCCGCATACATGGCGGCCCGCGCCCGGGCGATTTCTTCCGGAGTGGCGGCCACCGCCGGATGACTGGCAGCCGGTAAAACGGCATTGGTCGTGGTGGCTAATGTGGCCGGGGCCGGTTGCGGCAACGCCGGTTCGACCGCCGGCGAGTTCGTATCCGCCTGGGTCAGGCCGGCGGAACCGGCGTAGCGTTTGCCGGACACCAATATCTGGGGCACCGCCGCTTGAAATACGCTCATGGTGACGATGCCGTTGGTGATTTGCTGGCGGGCAATGGCAACGCTCATTCCGGGATGGCCCTGGTTGCGGTATTCCGATTGCAGTTCAGAAGCCGCTGCCACGATCTCGTCCAGACTGATGTCCGGGCCGGTGTGTTTGGAAAAAATTTGGGTCAGCACGTTCGTGGCAAGCATCGGGCTGCCATTGACGGCATAGGCCAGGACATTGAAGCGAGGAACCGGGTTGCTTTCAGCCATGACTGGTGAACTGGCCTGGGCTGGCACAGCGGTTGAATTGATCTGGGCACGGCCGGGCAAAAAAAAACCAAGTAGGCAAAGCACGAGCAGGACGGCGGCGCGCGTGGTGGTGGCTTTCAACAGCCGGTTCCGGGGACGGATGGAAAAACTCTTGCGATTGTTTTGCTGCCGCCATTCGCTGGGCGTGACGCCGAAGCGCTTTTTGAACATGGCATTGAAAAGCCCCAGATGCCGGTACCCGCAGTCGTAGGCGATGTTGATGATTTTGGCGTCCGAGCTGGCCAGGAACTGGCGCGCGCGCTGGAGCCGCAGCTCGATCTGGCGCGCGCGCAACGGCACGCCGAACTCCTCGCGGAACAGCCGGCTGAAATGACGTTCGCTGCAATGCAACTGCCCGGCGAGATCGTTCAACGTGTGACCGGACAGTTCCGCCTCCGGCATGCGACCGACCAGTTGCCGGAACCGGTCGCTGAGTTTGTGGTTGGAGACGGATTCGCCTTTCAGCGGCGTCGGCAGCAGTCCGGCGATGGTGCCGGCCCAGAGTTGCAGCAGCGCACAGCGCACGGGCAATCCGTCGCTGGGCGATTGTTCGGCCAGCCGCGTGAATTTCTGGCCCACCGGCTCGGCGGCGGTGAACAGGGAAACCCGGGGCGAAGATTGGTTGGGGGCGACTTCAAGCTGATGCCATTCGGAGACGGTAAGCAGGCCGTTGAGGTATTGGGGACGGACGGTGAAAAACTGCAATTTGACCGGCCCCAACTGGCTCGCCCGCAACACCCCGGTGCCGTTGTGAACCGCCGTCAGACCATCGCCCACGGTGAGCTGGCGGGCGGGAGTGTTGTGCTCCAGCCAGTAACCCATGCCGTCGGCCACTCGCACCATCAGCCAGCCTTGGCTGTGGGGCGACCACTCCGCGGAAGGCGCCAGTATCAGCTCCTGTAAAATCAAATGGCACTCAAAGGTCACTGCGGACCAGACTGAAGCGGGGTTGTGACTACCGCGCGTCAACGAGGCGACAAATGTGAAACAAGTTGCTGCACTAAACGGACACGCCTGATTAATACTGACATTTTACGGACAGAAATGGCGGGTTTTCCGATGAAATCAGGCTTCAACGACTGGAATTTGTTTCAAACCAATTGCCAAACAAGTCGCTTTGGCTAAGTTAATTGCGTGGTGAAAATGACTGTCATCCTGTGCCTTTGCCTGCTTGCGGCCGGTTGCGCATCCGACGAAAAAACACCTGCCCAGGTGACTTCCAGCGACGTATTATTTCTGGCTGCGCCACCACCGGACGGCACGCGCGTCGGCTGGACTTCATTCAACGATCACCTGACCCGGCATTACGCCGACGATGCCATGACGCACATGCGGCAGGCGGCGGCCGGCAAAGGCGCAAATGTGGTCGTCCTGCTGGGAATTGATCCGCCCAACCTCACGGGCCGGTTCGGACAGTTTGAAGTGCATGGCTATCTCGCCACGGTTTATACTTGGGCGGATTTGTATTACAGTCCGGGATTGACCAACGCTCCGGCGCAGGAAAAACCGGAATACGATGCCCCGCTGATCCAATTTGCCTCCATCCGCTCCGCTCCATAAATCTCCGCGTTGGCCGCTCCATCAGAAACATGCCAGCAAATAGAAGGACGCTGGTGTCAGAGGAAGCACCAGCGTCGGTGGCGAGCCAGCGGAAGGATTACGGTGGGATTTTTTCTCTCTTTCGCGCCGTCATCAAACCACGCCCTCACCATTCCGTCAAAGACGGGACGGCAACATGCCGGTGACATTTGGAAGAACGATGAATGCGGCATTGCCGAAGAATGATCGGTTTACTCCGGCCAGCCCTGGAGCTCTGTCTGAACGGAATTCGCCCGGCAGATCCGGGAATAAATCTCCGCCAGCGGTTTCATCGTGCGCGGCAGTTTTTGATCCGTGAAATCCACCGCCAGCAGCCCGAATTTTTTCGAGTAGCCAAACTGCCATTCAAAATTGTCCAGCAGCGACCAGTAAAAAAAACCGCGCACGTCCACGCCCCCGGCCATCGCGCCGTGCAACGCGGCGAGATTTTCGCGCAGGTCGCGCTCGCGGAATTTTTCGTCCTGCGACGCCGCGCCGTGTTCTGTGATGTAAACCGGCAGCCGGAATTTCCGGTGGAGATACGACAGGATTTTCACCAAGCCCGCCGGATACCGCTCCACCATGTCATCACAAACAAAGCCGAAATCGTTCAACCGCTGCACCGGCGCGCCGCTCGCCGGAATCATTGCCCGGAAATGATGAAACCGCACCCGGCCATAATAATTCAAACCGATGAACGTCGAGGCCCGCCGCCGCCCGCCGCCCAGAAACGCGTCCAACACGAATTTGTTGAACGTATAATGGCACGCGAATGCCGTCATCCGGTCCCATGGCGAAAATCTTTTGTACGCATGGAAGAACGTCCAGTTTTTGGCAATACCGACTTCCGGTTTTCGGCCCGCGTCGCCTTCCTGCTGGATGATCTGGCTGGCCTGCACGTGGGCATGGGCCATGTGATCAATCACCCGGCGGAACTGTCCCAGTTTCCGTTTGCGCTGCGGCGGAAATCCGCCGAGCAGATACGCCACGCAGGCATAGGTGTCCGGCTCGTTGAAGGTGTTCCAAAGATAAACGCGGTCCTTCAGCGCAGCGACGAGCCGGCGGACATAATCCACGAACGCCGGAATCGCTGCAGGGTTGGTCCAACCGTCCAGCGAGTTGATCCACGACGGATTGGAAAAATGATGCAGCACAACCATCGGCGTGATGCCCGCGAGCTTGAGCCGGTCGAGAATGTCAACGTACCGTGCCAGTTCGTTCTGGTCCAGCGGCGCGAACGGCGCGGATTGCAGCCTCGACCATTCGATGCCGAAGCGATAAGCGTTGGCCCCAAGCCGGGTCATCCATTCAATGTCTTCGGGATAGCGATGGTAATGGTCGCAGGCAATGTGGCAGGTGCCCCCGTCCGGCGCGGTGAAATCCGTCCATTCATTTTCGATGTGACCTTCCACCTGTGTCGGCGACGTGGCGGTGCCCCAGAGGAAGCCCGCCGGAAATTGCAGGATGTTCCCGGGCGGCGTCATGAAGGTTTTACGGCGCGTTCGATGGCGGCAAAAAGTTTTTCCGGCGCACAGTTCACCCAACTGCGAAATTTTTCCACCGGCAGGCGGTCCGGCAGTTCGGCCAGGCGGTCGAGATTGAAACTTTTCTCGGCGATGCCAATGCCGAATTGCTGGGCATCGAGAGCGTTGACCTGCTGCTCGACGTGGTTCTCCACGGGCACCAGAAACAGCGGCTTGCCAAGCCAGGCGGCTTCGCACAGGGATTCAAATCCGGCGGTGCAGACGACGTGGCGGCAGCCGGCCATCATTTTCAGAAATTTCGCACCGTCAAGCCGGTGAAACGTGAGGGATGGCGAATGTTGAAATTCCGCCGGCGCACCCGGCTTGTCGTAAAAACAATGCAGCTGCGTCAGCGGATTTTTCGCGCTCCACTCGATGATCTGTCCGGCGTAGCCGTGGTTGAGCAGGTACACCAGAACGAAGCTGCCGTTTGGATCTGATTCCAGTTCAAAAAGCTGTTTCCGCAAAATCGGCGGACCCACGGTGATTCTCTTTTCCGGCAAGTCTGGCGCCTCGTAAAGCGAAAGCGCCAGCTTGGTTGCCCGGGCGCCGAGAAGACACGTGTAAATTTTCATGCTCAGCAATTGTTTCCAAAGCTGCGGCGCATGGACGTAGCCGGGATGCTGGAACATGAATTGATGGCCGATGGCGACGACGGGCGGGCGCTGACGCCGGGTGATGGCGTAAAACGCAGCCATCGGTTCGAAGAAATTGATGATCGCGTCCGGCTGCGTTTCGCGGACGATGGCATCCAACTGGCGGAGAATGTGAAAGTATTTCGGCAGGTTGCCAAAAACCCCGAGCAGGGTGGCCGTGTTGCTGACGGAGCGGTTGTTTTTATATTTGAATTCCAGCGTCGGCAATTGCCGGATGCGCATCTTCATCGCCGACTCGAAGTAGTCCGGCATCGGCCGTTGCAAACTCGCGCCGAGCGTGACGGCGACGACCTGATGTCCCGCCGTTTCGACCATTTCCTTCACGGCCATCGCCTGGGTCATGTGACCCCGGCCCTCGCCCAGCACGCAGAACATCATTTTCATGGAATTGGATGAGTTTGATCTTGCCGTCAAAATCTTCAATCAATGCCGTGCAGCTTTCCAGCCAGTCACCACAGTTCAAGTATTGCACATCGCCAATCATCTTCACCTCGGGACGGTGGATGTGGCCGCAGATGACACCGCCAGCTTGATGGTGGCGCGCCATCGAGGCAAGCGTGTCCTCGTATTCGGTGACGAATTTCACGGCGGACTTGGCCTTGGATTTCAGGTACGCGGCCAGTGACCAGTAACCGAAACCCAGCGCGCGCCGCAACCGGTTCAAATACAGGTTGAGGTCGAGCACCCAGTTGTAAAGGTGCGAGCCGAGTTTTTCCAGCAGATGATTGAAGTGCGTCAAACCGTCCGCCTGATGGCCGTGGATGACGAGGTATTTTTTCCCGTCGGCGGCGGTGTGGATGGCCTGCCGCGCCATCGTCACATTGCCAAAACGCATGCCGACAAACTGTTCGATGAACTCGTCGTGATTGCCGCTGATGTAGATGACCTCCGTCTGCCGGCGGCTCTTGCGAAGCAGTTTCTGGATGAGCAGGTTGTAGTCGTCGCGCCAGAACCAGCGGAATTTCAATTCCCAGCCGTCAATGAAATCGCCAACGATGTACAGATACCGGCAATCCACCACCCGGAGAAATTCCAGCAGTTCGGCGACGCGGGCGTGCTTCGTGCCGAGATGGATGTCCGAGATCCAGACCGACCGGCAGACCAGCGGTTCGTTCCAGTTTAAATCCAGATGTGGTTGGTCAATGTTCATGGCCATTACCATCGTGCAACATTGTGAAATGTTGCGGCAACAGTTAACCGTGGCCGTAACCCAATCTTCACCCGGCTGTAACCTGAATTGGTAAATCACGGCCGCAAACAGCCTTTTCAGCCTTGATTCAAGGGCAAATCCGGCGGTGAATAAAAATGTGAATAGAAGTTCACCGGTTCGTCACCTGACGGTAACAAACTTAAAATAAAGTCTGGGAGCAAAAAAGTTCAGGTATGAAAAAAATTCTCATTTTGACGGCCGGATTCGGCGATGGACACACCGCCGCCGCCCGCAACCTGCGCGACGCGATTGAATTGCTCGACGAGGACGCGCGGGCGGAGGTCCTCGATCTGTTTGCCGACAGCTACGGCGTGTTTAACACGTTCGCCCGAAAAACCTATCTCGGCGTCGTGCAATATGCCCCGAAACTTTGGGGCGGCCTCCATTCGCTGCTGGAAAATCCGTTTGTCGAAAAACAGCTCGGCGGTTTCACCCGCCTGCAAAACACGCTCGAAAAAATCCTGGCCGAAACCCAGCCCGATTGCGTGGTCTCGACCTATCCGGTCTATGCGCACGTGATCAAAAAAATCTACCAGGACCAACACGAACGTCCGTTCCGGCTCATCACCGTCGTCACTGACGCCAGCAACGTCAACGCCGCATGGTTCCGGGCGCCGAGCGATTTTTTCTGCGTCGCCAACGCTGCCGCCGCCGAAGCCTTGCGAAAGGGCGGCGTGCCGGAAAAACAAATCAAGACGCTCGGTTTTCCGGTCAGCCCGGCCTTTGCCAATCCGCCGGGCGAACTGCCGCTCCCCGCGGGCCGTGAACCGCGCCGGGTGCTCTACATCATCAACACCGGCAAGAAGAAGGCCGGCAAGACCATTGACCGGTTGCTCGAACTCGACAATGTGCAGCTCACCATCACCGTCGGGCGCGACCCGGATTTGCGCACCAAGCTGGTTGAGCGCACATGCAGACACGCCGATCGCGTCCGCATCCTCGGCTGGACCAATCAGATGCCGGAACTGATGGCGTCGCACCATCTGGTCATCATCAAGGCTGGTGACGCGACCGTGCAGGAAGCCATCGCCGCGCGCTGCCCAATGATTGTCAACCAGGTCATTCCCGGCCAGGAGGAAGGCAACGCTGAACTCATCTGGCGCTGCGGCCTCGGCGCGATTGCCGAAAAGAACCGCGAGGTGGCCGAGCTCGTCGAACATGCCTTCGCCAAGCACGCGAGCAAATGGACCGAATGGCGCGAAAACCTCAAACGCCTCAGCCAGCCCGACGCCGCGCTGCGCATCGGCGAATTGATCCTGGGCGAAGCGAGGCACGACAAGGCCGGTCGCAAAGCCATCAAACTATTTGACCCCTCACCGGACCGCGTCATGCGGCCCGCCCCGGCAATCAATGCCAGCGGTGGCCAGCCGCAGATGTTGTTATGTGATTTTCATATCCACTCGAATTATTCCGATGGCAAGCTCAGCGTCCCGGAGATCATTGATTTTTATGGCGAGCACGGTTTCGATTGCATCTGCATCACCGACCATCTGGCGGACCCAAAACGCCTGATCGGGAAATTGTCTGAGCTGGCCAACTTCACGCTCGGGCAGGAGCAGGTGGACGAATATTTCGCCGTGATTGAGCGCGAACGGCAGCGCGCCTGGCGGCGTTACAAAATGCTCGAGATGGCCGGCATCGAGTTCAACAAGGACGGGTACACGCGCAAAACCTCCGCGCATCTGCTCGGCATTGACTTGAAATCGCCGATCGCCGCCTCGCTCGACATCCCGGAAACCATCGCGCAGATTCATTCCCAAGGCGGGCTCGCGGTCGCATCGCATCCGCACATCATGAAAAGTGAGTGGGGCAAGAACACGCTCTACCTGTGGGAGAACCAGGACAAGTTCGCGCCGTTGCTCGACGCGTGGGAAATTGCCAACCGCAATAATATTTTCAACGACGTCGGCCTCAAGCGGCTGCCGTTCATCGCCAACAGTGATTTCCACAAACCGAAGCACATTTACTCGTGGAAAACGCTCATTTACGCGGAGAAGGATTCCGAGGCCATCAAAGACTGCATCCGCCGCAACGAACACGTGGCCATCACCCTGTACCGCGACTTTGCCGGCACCACCTCCGGCCAGGCACGCCATGGTTTTGACACTCCCGCTCCCGCCGTTCATTATTTCCAGGACCGGTTGCCCTTGCGCGCGATCAATTCGTGAAGCCGGGATACGGATGCTGATTCTTCGTGCGGTTCCGCCAGGCCATTGCGCGTCAACTTCCCGTGGATCTCACAGCCACCCAATTTTATTTTTGGGAAATAAAAACGGCGCTGGTGCTCAGAATCACCAGCGCCGGTACTACCTACTTTGACCATCGGCATGAATGCTAACTTGCAGGATCAGTCAACCACAGCCCGGCCCTTTCGTCAAAGACGGGACGGAAACAAACCGGTGACGTTACGGAAAAGGCGCAGGCGGCAGCGGGAAATCAGGGCCAGCTTAGTTTGCCCCGCTTAACAATTCAAAACACGGGCCGATCTTCTCGTAGGGGCAATACACGGCATAGCCGTTGTAGGCTCTTTCGGTCTGTGCCTCCTTGGAAATAAAAATCTTTTCGCATTCAGCGTACCGTTCGGGTACCAGCCAGATGCCCTGCACCGTTTCGGCCGGCTCGTAATCCAGCCGGAGCACTTCGCCCTCCGGCAGGATGCCCGCAAATTGTTTGCTCATGGGACCGCCGTAAGTAATGACCCCCTGGACCGGCACCGCTTTTCGGGACTGGAGCCGCGCATCCTTGTGAATTTTTGCCATAAGCCGGAAATTTTTTCTGGACTGCCAGCCTACAAAACACGGGCGGACTGTACAATAAAATTCAGGTTACAAAATGGAGGCATCGTGGAACCATTGGCATCATTAAGGGCAGTGTGACGTTTAAAAATCATTTTTCCTGCGGCGGCGCTCCACCATGGGCGCTGGTCTCGATGGTCACCGACCGCCGTCACAACCAGAACGTCACCGGCTTGTTTCCGTCCCTCCTTTGACCAAATTGGAGAAATCTGGTGTAGTGCCATGGCCGTCAAGCAAAGTGCCTGATGCTGGATGAACGGGAACAAGGATTCTTTGAACCAGCAGCAGCACGAAACGATACCTAAATGAATATGCCTGACATCAGATCGTTCGGTGGTTACAGGATCTCCACGTTGCGCGAAAAGCGGCGGGACGGAGTTCGCGGCATCGCCTATTGTCCGATTTGCGACAAGGCCGAGGAATCCCATGACAGTGGAAACGATGCGCAGCAGGCGATCACCGTTTCCATCGGCAAGATTCGCATCCACATGCGGTTGAGGCATCGCGTTAAGAACGACACCGCCGTTTTACGCCCCGCTGAAACCGATGCCGGCTGATACAAAAAGCTTCCGAAGCGAAAAATTCTCACGCACGCAACCCATTGAAATACAAACCTGTACCAATTGTTCGTATTTCAGGTTGAACACATCAAACCAGTGCCGGTCAAATGACAGAAATTATGCTGCCGGATTTTGGAAAACTCCTGTTCCCGCAACTGCAACGCGGCCAGCGCCGGCGGGAAATCCGCAACCTGTTCGCCGCCTTGGTGGTGGGACTGGTTCTCGCCGGCGCCATTGCCGGAGTGATGATCTTCACGGGAAAAACCGGTGGCCGCTGATGTGGCCGGCGGTTTGCGGGCAGATTTTCGCGACGGAAAAAATACTTCAGGCAACGGCGACTGCGGTCTCCCACAGAAACGACACGTCACGCCCGGGTTGCTTGCGGGCCAGAAGCGCGGCCACGCTGCTCGTCAACCAGTCGTTGCTGTCCATCACTCCCGCCTCCATCCAGTGCCAGATGAAATCCCGGTCCATTGGCCGGGCGCAACGCAAAAATTGTTCCACCGTCCAATCCAGCTCCGCCGCCTGGCTGTTCTCGTCGCCCAGCAGGCCGATGAATAATCCGGATTCCGCGCGGTTTGCCTTTCCGGCGGCCAGCGACTCCATCCATTGAACCAGTTCCACTTCGCGCCGATCCAGTGAACTGATGGCGATGATGAGCACGTCGGCATCCGCCGCGTCCTGGGTGATCATTTTCCGGATCGGGTTGCTGACGGCCAGGGAATCGAGGTTCCACATCTCCGAGGTGGATTTCCAGCCGTCGCCGGCCAGCCGGGAAATCTGGCTGGTTGCCCAGCGGGCGCGCGTGGCCGCGGCAAAATCCACATACAACGAGAACACCCGGAGTTTTCCATCCGTCGCCGTTTCCTGTCCGATCAACATTTCATGGTTCATGGTTTTAAATTCAATTTCGGTAAACTTGAACGGGAAACGTTACGGCCGCATGAAGCCCGGGTGCCAATTCGGCAACGTTTCAAATTTTTCACATACGCAATCAATCGGCACGACCCCGGCGACAAAGCAAGTCTGTCACGAGAGCGCCTGTCAGTCGTTAAACCATGCCTGGCCTGGACCAATCAAAGCCAACGGGGTGCCGGGAGGAGTCAAAGGAGTCAACGGGAGCGGGTCGGCGGCTCCCGACAGAACTGCGTTGGCGGTCTGGAGGCGTATCTGCTCAAAATCCCTAGCCGCCCTGATCGCATACGGTTCCGGTTTTTGCGCACTGGCAACTGCGGTGTCACCGCTTGACGTCGCCGGATCATTTGGTGATGCCGGACTGTCATTGTTTTGCATTCCTGAGCCGTCATTATTTTGCGATCCCGAGTTGGCGGCATTTTGCTGCCCGGTGCCCGGATTATTGTTCGCATAGGATCCGGGTATGCCCCCGCCGCCGGCAAATCCCGGCGGAGTTAATTGTCCCGTGGTCGCTCCCGAAATTGTTCCCCGATCCGCCGTGAACGCGCCCGTCGTTGGAATTCCCTGATAACCCGGAACATTGACGCCATTCACACGACCAGCCAGCGCGCCCACCGTTACCAGGGTTGACAGGTTGGGCGGCGAGCAAAGCGCAATGGTCTGAATGATGCCGTGATTGTTGATTTTGATTTTGGACGCCCGCATGTCAACCGCCAGCAGCTCCAGGCCGTCCGCCCGTTCCCCTTCCGAAAGAAAATAGGATTGTTGACCGGCCGGCGACGGCGGCTGCACCTTGAACAACGCACGCCGGTCGCCAAAAATGGTGGTGATGCCATTCAGGGTGATTTCCGACGGTGGCGTTTCAGTTGCCGACACAACAACGGCAGTTGCCGGTTTCAATGCAAACGCATTTTGCGCAACGATGGCCTGGTACGGGTTTCCACCGCTGACCTGGGCATCAACCGGCATCGAAACGGCCAGCATACAAGCTCCGAGCAGATGGATTGAATTGGGTTGAAATTTTTTCATGGCCCCGCAACTGGTCCGATTTAATGGAAAAGCCGGTGCGGGAATAAACCGCACCGGCTCATGATTTTTATCCGCGAATCAACATACCTTACGGAGCAATCTTGCCACCGTCAGAGTTGCGGGAAGTATTGCCCATTGCACTGAGTTGAATCGCCGTGTGCGGCACGGTATTGGACACGTCAAGGTCAATGTATGAAACCAGGTTGGTCCAGACCGGATAGGCATTGGCATAATTGGCGCCGCTGGGATTGATGAACAAATGTTCGGGACCCCACAGGCTGTATTTGCCGGTGGTAACCGGCGTCCAATCGGGATTATCAAAGCCGTTGGTCGTTCCCGTCCAGCCATTGAAAGGCAGGCCGCCATTGTAAGTGATGATCTGACCGCCATTACCCACCACAGTCCGGGCATCCGCATAGGCAATATAACCGACTCCCGAGCCGGCGCTGGCCGGGGCGGTGGTATAGAACGTTGACGCCTCGATGCCGCCCGATGAAAAACCCGTTCCATAAACAACGCCATTCACAGTTTGAACGGAAGTCATCAGATGCCAGCCTGCTCCATTGGTTGATTCATACATGTTAACACTGCCGGAATACAGCGAGTCAGACAGGGCAATCAAACGGCTGCCCGAGTCCTTGTTGCGGCCGGTGAAATAAACCGTGTTGCTGACAATGGTGTTGCCATTGGTATCAAGGTTGTAATCGTTTGTCCTGCCGGTGAGGTAGGACAGCGGGCAGGACCCCTGCAAGGCAAACTTGAGCTGTTGAATCGTGACATTGGTAATGCTGGCGGAGGCATTGATGCTCTTGCACCAGACGAACGGTTGAACGGCCACCTGCTCGTCGGACAGTGTCGGTGTGTTGAAGCCGGTGGTGAGCTGAAACACATCGGAAAACGCCAGGTCAGCCGTGTGGTTGACGGTGGTTGTACTTCCCTGGACGGCGCTCGATAGAAACGGCAGGCTGTCTCCGGGATTGGCGGTGAGCGAATGAACCCCTTGCGCTGAACCGGTCCAGTCGCAGAAAATGGTCACCGTCTGCCCGCCAAAAAGCGGGGTGATGGTCCCTTGAAACGTCATCTGTCCCGCCCCGCTGTTATTGGCCGTGCTGCCGGTGTTTTGGGCGGTGGGTGCGCCGCCATCGAACATGGAACGGATGGCCCGATACGCATTGGAACGAAATGCCGTGGAACCGCAAACATAGATTGACACCTGCGCCTGCAAGGTGGTGGCGGCCAACAGTCCGCCAAACACTGCCAAGGTTAATATTTTTTTCATAATGGGTTTAGTTGTTTTTGTTTTTTTGATTGGTTTGGTAAAGTTTTAATTTAATTGCTCAAGATTTCAGACGGTACGGCGAAATTTCCGAATGGCACCCAAGGCCAACATGCCGGCGCCGAACATGGCCCAGGAAGCCGGTTCCGGCACCGGAGCCACCCCGGGGTTGAAGGTCAGGGTCCCGTTGGAATCCAGCTCGAAATAGCCGAGCAGCGTGCCGGCCGGCTGGGTGGTGTTGTTGACGTAAGGATTGAGTTCGTACAGGTTCAAATACACCCCGCCGGTGCTGCCCCCGCTGAACCCGTTCGCCGTGGTGATCTCATTGACCACCGGGAAATACCCGAAGTTGCCGACGCTGAGAACGGGGTCCAAAACACCCTTGGTGTAGGAAAGGTCCGTGCCGCCACCGGCAACGAAATTATTCGGCGTGATGACGGCCGACGCACTGTTGGCCGCATTGGCCGCATAATAAGAACCGGCATCCGCAGCCCCGTTGGCAATGGCTTCAAACTCGCTGGCCGCGCCCGATTGTGAATTTCCCGTGTGCCGGGTCAGCGTGGAATCGCCGGTGACCCAGAGGGTGTTCCCGGAGTTGTCACCAAACACCGAAAAGTAGAGGTTGTTGAGGTTGAGACCGGAGGCGGTGAACTGGGCGGACGTGAAATAGGTGCCCGAGATGGCGATGGGGCTGCTCACGCCGACGTATTGGGAGGCCGGACCGATGTCCACGATCAAATCGTTTCCGGCGCCCGGGCTTCTCAAGCCCAACAATAGATCACCTTGGTTGTAACTTAATTGGGCGGAAGCGTCCAGGCTCCAGAGGGAGCCTGCCGCCACCGCAGATAAAACGGCTAGTTGATACGGTTTCATATTTATATCTCCTTTGTCTGCTGACTGAGGGGTTTGTTTGGTTTGCTTACGTTAATAATTCACAAGTTATTGCACGCTGATGATGTAAAAACGCGGCCCGTTGGTGGAAACATCCTTGAGCGAAAGCGGTATGCCAGTGCTCAGGGATGAGGAACTAATGACCGGCCAGGTGGACCGGGGCGCGGTCAGGTTGTTGGTCGCGAGCAGGCTGTAAGTCCAGCCGGAAACGGTCGTGAACGAAATCGTGTTGGTGGTTCCGTTGCGGGCGATGGCCGTAACCGTTGGCGCCGCCGGACCGGCGATGTAGGTCATCACCCCGTTCGTGGAGAATTCAAAATAGCCCAGATATTTGCCGGGCGTGTTGGCGGGCGTATTGGCCTTGGACAACAACTGGTAAAAATCCGAACGCACCGGCTGTCCGCTGGTCGAGAAATTGGCCGGGGTCGTCTGTTCCACCACTCCTTGAAAATCGCCGTTGAAATTGGCAATTTGACTCTGGTTCAACACCCCCACCCAATAACTGTAACAATCTCCCGTAACCTGACTCGGAGTGGAGTGCCCCGCTTCCGTCTCCACCACGTTCGTGATGGTATCAATGACCGTATTGCCGATATAGGTGGCATCATTACCCAGGCTGGGAGTTCCATCAATGTCACCCGCAATGCCGGACATGGAACTGGAGTTGCCGCCAACCCAGGGGCCGGTTGGAGTGTTCAAACTCGCGCGCGGCCTCGTCATCCAAGTGTTGTCCGTGCTCGGATTGTTTAAAAAACCGTAATAAGCCGCACAGGCACACCACGCAACATTGTTGGTGCCCACCTTGGCCAGCGCCGCCGGGGTGTAACCGATGGTGACCTTGGAACCGGCCGACAGGTTGGTGAAGGTGGTAATTGAACCTGCATCCACGATCAGGTCGTAAACGGGAACAGCCGCGTTCCGGAAACACACCAGCACATCGCCGGAGTTGTAAACAAACTGCGCCTGCGCGGAGATTGAACCCAGAACCGCCGCAGCCAATATCGTGCCTCTGATTAATGATAATTTTTTATTCATGCTGCCGGTCAGCATAGAAGAAGGCCGGCCCATCCCACTTCCATTAACCAGCCAGCCGCACTCACTTTCGTGACGGATGAAGAACCAGCACCACACTGGTGCCAAATTTGAAGTTTTTTACCGTAATACCCGGCTCAAGCCGGCCAGGATGCCGCCAGTAACCGAAACGTAACGCTGACTGAACCGTTGCCGTGCTGAAAAAGAGGAGTTTTTGGAGAGGTTTACGAAACTTCAGGTAAAGGCGGATGAGAAAATCGCGCCGGGATATTCCAACTTCAACTTCCGGGCCATGCGCAAAAGCAACTCTCCGCAACGAAACCTGTCAACCCGGAAATTCATCAATATGCGGGACCCCTTGTATCTTCCTAATTGTCCTGCTTGGCAGACTTGAAAGAGAAAGCCAAGCTGGAGTCCTCCGCCCGGTTGCAACCGGGCGGAGGAAGGCGCGGGTGAGAACGTTGACCCCTCGCATACGCTTTGGCGTGGCGTGATGCATCGTAAAGCTCGTTCCACTCGCGTCCATTGTCCCAAACTCGAACCGTTGCTTGAGCACGACAACCACAAATCATCGTAGCTCGTATCCCACAAGTATGAGTCAGAACAATACCAACATCCTCTATATCGGCCTCGACGTTGCCAAGCTCTCTTTGCAACTGCATCTCGCTGGCACTTTCCACCTCCTGGCCAATGACGCCAAAGTCCACGCCCAACTCCTCAAACGCCTGCGCGGTTATCCCAACGCCCATGTCGTTTGCGAAGCCACCGGCGGTTATGAACAAGCGGTCGTGCGCGCCTTGCAGTCGGCGGGCGCTCCCGTCAGCATCGTCGAAGCTGGCCGCGTCCGCTACTTCGCCCGCGCCCAAGGCCAGCGCGCCAAGACCGATCCCATTGACGCCGCCGTGCTGTCCGCCTACGGCGCAACGCTTCAGCCGCCAGCCACCGCGCCCCGGCCTCACCCCAACAACAGCAATTCGCCGAAGTTCAGGTAAGACTCGCGATTAGCAACATCGAGTTGCACAGCCACGGCGCGCGCACCGAGCGCCTCGATCTGTTTCACGACTTCGCCGGCCTCGGCCTGCGAGGTTTTGTAGGTGATGATGGAATCAACGCCCGATTTGGCGAGGCGCAGGGCGATGGCCCGGCCGATGCCGCGTGAACCTCCGGTGATGATGGCGATTTTGTGGTTCATAAAAGTTCGACCTTAGTTGTCGCACACGCGCGCCGGAAATTCCAACCGGAACTTCATTCAGCACTTTTCATCGGTGTTCAATCCGTGGCCGCTTTTTCTTTGCGCTGGCGCGGGTTTGTGGCTATCCATCGGTGTTCACCAGATGAAATTGTTTTACGCATGGTTTCTGTTTGCGGGTCTTCCGGTGGCGCTGGCTGCGCCGCTGGATGTGTATGACGGGTTTGAGTCGCCGACATTGAGCGCGTTGTGGAGCACGGACAGATTCGAACCCGGCGCGGTGACGATGCAGACGAACATTGTCCGGGCCGGTCACAGCGCGGCCCAAATTGTTGTTCACACCAAGGATAAATTTGAAGCCGGAAGTCCAGGCAGCAGCGGCAGCGAGCGGGACGAATTGTTGGAGGTGAAAAAACTGACTTCCAAGGAAAACGTTCCCTACGAGTTTTCCTTTAGCATGTTCTTCCCGACGAATTTTCCCATAGTGCCGACCCGGCTGGTCATTGCCCAATGGAAACAGTATTGCGCCGACGGTGGGAACTGCTCGGACGACAGTCCTGTGCTGGCCGTTCGCTACATTTCCGGTGAACTGAGAATCACGCAGGACCTCGACAAGAAATTCATCATGCTCTACCGGGAGACGAATGAATTCCGGGGCCGCTGGCTCGATTTCAAATTTCAGGTCCGGTTTTCACCCAAAGAAAACGGGCAGATCAAGGCGTGGCTCGGCGATAAACAGCTGGTGGATTACCAGGGTATCACCGCCGATTCCGAAAATGCGGAGTCCGGCTATCCCAATCCAAGCCGTTTTTATTTCAAGATGGGCCTCTATCGCAATGTGATGCCCGAGCCGATGACCGTTTACATTGACGAGTATCGGAAAAAGCAGTTGTCTGAAGGTGTTCTATGAGCGAAGCAGTATTGATGTGATGTCCAAATCCACCGGCACTGCCCGCGCTTCCAAGGTTGCAATGGACGGTCTGAAAGCCGCATTTCGTTGAAAACAAAAAAACGCTCCACTGAATCCAGTGGAGCGCAATTATGTTTTGAACCGACAATTCGTTTCCTGAACGGAATTACTTGTCGGTGGCCGCCGCCGGAGCATTCGTGGAAGCGTCGGCCGGGGGAACGACTTTCTTCTTTTTGGGGCCGAGGCCGACCTTGGCCATCTTTTCCTTGTCTTCCTTGGTCATGGCCGCGCGCTCGGCCTTGTCGAGCTTGCCGTCCTTGTTGGTGTCGTATTTCGTCAACATTTCGTTCATGACGGTCTGTTGTTCCGGGGTCAGTTCCTTCTTGGGCTTGGCGTCCTGGGCCTGGAGCATGATGGCGGTGGCACAAAGAAGCCCGAGGGCTGCGACTAATAGTTTCTTCATATTTTTATCGAAATAATGTGTATTTGTTGGTTAATGGACACTTGAGCAGACGCTGGAGATTTGTCCGGGTTACAGGTTTTTGGTTAAATTGTTGCGCCTCAAAATTATCAATATGAAACTACTTCGACTTGCGGCGATCATTTTCGCCCTGTTTGCCCAAGCCGGATGCGCCACCGTATCTCACAGTTCGCTCAATGTCCGGACGGTCGGCGCGGTCGGCGATGGCACGGCCAAGGACACCGCGGCATTTCAGAAGGCGCTCGATGGCTGCGCTGTTGCCGGTGGCGGTGAGGTGGTGGTGCCGGCCGGGAATTATCTCATCGGCAGCATCCAGTTGAAATCCAGCACGACCTTGCGGCTGGAGAAAGGCGCGAACCTGCTCGGCAGCCCCGATCTGGACGATTATCCGGTGATCAAGGTCCGCTGGGAAGGCCACTGGATTGACGGTCATCGCGCGTTGATTTTTGCGCAGAACGCCGCTCATATCGGTGTTGTCGGTCCGGGAAAAATTTCCGGCAATCCGGCGCTGGGCGGCCGGGAAATGCCGCGGCGGCCGGTCATCATTGAGCCGATCAACTGCCAGGATGTCCGGCTGGAAGACTTTGCCACGGAACACAAGAGCATGTGGTCCATCCATCCCACCTACTGCGAAAACGTGACGGCAAGGAACCTGGTCATCCGCAGCATCGGCGGCAATGGTGATGGCATTGATGTGGATTCCTGCAGGCATGTCCGCATCGAGAACTGCGACATCGCCACCGGTGACGACTGCATCGCCATCAAATCCGGGCGCGGCATGGAAGGCTACCGCCTGGCACGCCCCACCGAGGACGTTCTGATTTCCGGCTGCACGCTTGCCGACAGCCTTTTTGCGTGCATTGGCATCGGGAGTGAAACCTCCGGCGGCATTCGCAACGTGCGGATTGAACACTGCAAATTCACCCACGCCAAGTCCTTTGCCGTTTATATCAAGAGCAACTCCGGACGCGGCGCGTTCATCAAGGACATTTCGGCGCACAACCTGGACGTGGTCACCGCGCCCGGCGGTTTTCTCCGCATCAACCTCACCGGCAGCGGCATCAAAGACGCCGAACCAGTGCCCGGTGACGAGGGGATTCCGTCCGCCGGAAACTTCAGCTTCAGGAATGTGAAAGTGGATTGCGGAACGCTGGTGGATGCCGCCCAGATTTCTCCGGTAAAACCCGTCAACGGGCTGTGGCTGGTGAATGTCACCGGCGTGTGCATGAAAGCCATTGCGCTGGCCAACATCACCAATGCTGTGGTCCGTGATATTCGCGTGAGCGGCTATATGGGTCCGCTCATCACCCAGACCAACGTTCAAGGGGTTGGGCTGGAGAGAAACAGTGGCAACTAGCGCAATCATGTCGCCAACCAGCAGACAACTCATCGCGGTCGCGCAGGAACTTTCGACGTGGGTTGAACGCTTGAAGTTCGGCAGCCCGGTTACGCACGTTTACAATCCGCTCGCTTACGCCTGGCAGGCGCATGAGGAATACCTCCGCCGGTTTGGTGATGGCCGGAAACGCGTGGTGTTTTTGGGCATGAACCCCGGACCGTTTGGCATGGTACAGAGCGGCGTTCCCTTCGGCGAAATCGCCGCCGTGCGGGATTGGATGAAGATTCGCGTTCCGATCGGAAAACCGGCATCGGAGCATCCCAAGCGCCCAATCCTCGGTTTGGATTGTTTGCGCTCGGAGGTCAGCGGCCGGCGGCTTTGGAAACTGTTCGCCGACCGGTTTGGTTCTCCTGAAAAATTCTTCCGGGAACACTTCGTGGCAAATTATTGTCCGCTCGCCTTCCTGGTGGCCAGTGGGGCAAACCTCCCTACCAACAAACTGCCCAAAGCAGCCGGGCGCGAAAATTTATTTGCAATCTGTGACGAACACCTGCGGCGTGTGTTGGAGATTCTCCAGCCGGAATGGCTCGTCGGCATCGGTGACTTTGCAAAGAAACGCGGAGAGTTGGTGGCAACCAACACGAAAATTCGTGTCGGTCAAATATTACATCCTAGTCCAGCCAGCCCGAAAGCAAACCGGCATGATTGGGGAAAGACGGCAACGCAGGAACTCGTCGCACTGGGCGTCTGGGAATAATTTTGGTTTGCCAAAATCAAAATGAGAGCTAAATAGGTTACATGAGCGAACCAGTCATTGCCCAAAAATCTCCCTTCGTCCAAAAAGCCGAACCCGGCACTTATTATTGGTGTGCGTGCGGCCGGTCAAAAGGCCAGCCGTTCTGCGACGGCTCGCACAAAGGCACCGGCCTGGGGCCGCAAAAGGTGGACATTGCCGAGGCGAAGACGATGGCGTGGTGCGGTTGCAAGCACTCGAAGAACGCGCCGTTTTGCGACGGCAGCCACAGCCGGCTCGCCTGATGTTCAGACGGGTTCCGGCAATCCGAGCTGGTTGCGAAGGGCGTAAAGCACTTCCAAGTAGTGGCGGCTCTTCAGGTACTGGTAAAAGCACACCAAGCAAATCCCCGTCAGGACTACGCCCAGGCAGCCGATCTTGCCGGGCAGCAGGCCGTTCGTGAAATCGCCAAAAACGATGACGCTGAAAATGTTTTCGGTGGAATGTTTGAAGAGCAAGAGCAGGGCTTTGATGGCCAGAAATACAACCAGGGCGATCAGGCTGCGCAAGCCTTGGGAGAAATAAAAACGACGGCGTTCCAGAATATTCCGCAAGACTTCATCGGCGGTGTTGGCGCGCAATAAATTCGCGAATAATTTCCATGCCTGGCACACCATCCACACGGCATAGCCGGCCACAAGGGCGATTACAGCAAGAATGATCCAGGTCATAATTCGGTTGGCCGCCGGCAACAGCGCCAGCGGCGTTATTTGAGTAACAGCACAAATCCGGGCCGCATGTTTGAGCTTACGCCTTTTTTTTCTTCCGAAACAACGGGGCGGTTTCAGCGACATTGAGAACGGAAAGGTCAAGTCCCGACTCCGGTGCCCTCTCCCTGGCGATTTTGAGTTGACGCGCGATGCGTTTGACCGCCGTCGCTGCGTAGTACTTCACCACACCAACGCCGGAGTGGGACTTGAAGATCACGACCAGCAGGCAGTGTTCGTCAATGTTGATGACGAACATGCTGGAATTTTCGCCCTGCTGGTAAATGCTGTTAAAACTGCTTTCGTTCACCAGGCCGGCAATGGTCTGGTTGGCCATGAAGGCGCCGGAGGCCAGCGCCGCGATGGTCGTCAGATCGTAATCCGCCGCTTCCCCGTGGTGCGTGATGAGGAAACCGCCCTTGTCAATGATCAGCGCCACCGTGGCATTTGTGCTTTCATTGAATTCACGCAGCGTTTCATCGCAACGCTGAATGTCGTCCTCGATAAGTTGGGGGAGGGTGGCCATGTCATGCGTATTGCGGAACGCTCTGGTTGATGAACTTGTGCAGCAGCAACCGGGTGATCATGTTCAGCGATTCGAACACACCTTCGCACTTGTGCGCCGTGGCGCTGAATGACGACATCTGCACCTCGCGGTTGTTGAGCAGGAATTCCATGTATTCCAACGGCGCGGCGTTCGGCAAATCACGTTTGTTGTACTGAAGCACGCAGGGAATTTCGGCGAGGTTGAGTTTGAGCACGCTCAGGTTGTCCGCCAGGTTCTGGAAGCTTTCGACGTTCTCGGGCATTTTTTCGTACTGGGAATCGGCGACAAACACGATGCCGTCCACGCCGCGCAGCACCAATTGCCGGGTCGTGTTGTAAATCACCTGGCCGGGCACGGTGTAGAGCTGGAACTTCGTCTTGAAGCCCTTGATCGTCATCGCCTCAATCGGCAAAAAATCGAAGAACAGCGTGCGGTCGGAGCTGGTCGCCAGCGAGACGAGCTTGCCCTTGTTGCCCGAGGCGGTTTGCACATGATCGTGGACCTGCACCAGGTTCGTCGTCTTCCCGCCCATGGCCGGTCCGTAATAGACGATTTTAACCTGTAGCTCCTTGGTGGCCTGGTTGATGATTGCCATAAAATGTTACTGTTTTTTGCGGTCGAGTTCGGCGGCCAAAGCGGCCAGCAGCACGGTGGGTAAGGCTTCTCCCGCGCGTCCGAAGGCGGCGAAATAAACGGCGTTCACGCGGAAGATTTTCCACGGCACGTTGCCGACGGTGAAATTGATGTTGTTCAACGCGCCCATCCGCAATTCCTTGGTGCATTGGCTCACGCGGTCAAAAATCTGGGGCAAAAACGCGGCGAGCGTGTCGGCGTTGAGGTCGGAAGGAATCTGGCTGGCCACCTTCAAGCCATCCGGCAAGGCCACCAGGGCGCCCACCACTCCGGGCAATGCCATGGCGCGGGAAACGATTTCGCCCGGGGTGGCGTAACGGCTGGTAAAATCTGTGGCCGGTCGCAGCGGCCGTTTGTATTCGGTTTCATCCACCTTGGGAGCCTCGTTGGTGTCGCTCCAGATGTAGTAGTTGGTGTCCGCCAACTTGGCATCCACCGGCTTGACGGCGGGATGGATCACCTGGGGTTCCGGTGCCGGCGTCTGTGGCTCCAGCATTTTTGTTGGCGGCGCCGGCATTTTTGCCACGGGTTCCGGTTGCGGGGCTTCGGGCTGGGGAAAACCAAAGAACAGGTTCGGAATTTCCGCCGGCGGCTGTTGCACCGGTTGCGGCCGGGGCGATGTTTTTTGCCGGGTGAAAAACAAAGGGGCAATTACATGCAACGGCAGTTCCAATTCGATGCCATCGTGGATGGACGTCGGTGGCGCGGGCTTGATAAAAGTTCGCAGTTTGCGCCAGGTGGAAGTGACGCGGCCACGCTTCAATGCCGGTTCAATCAAAGTTACCGGCAACAAAACCTGGGCATTGGCCAGGTTCGACTGTCTGATTTCGAGTCGCAGTCCCTCCGGCCAATTTTCCAGGAGCGCAGCCAGGGGCACGGCAATGGCCGGTTCAACCGGAATTTGCGGTGGCGGAGGGGCAAGGGGCGGTGGGGCGACCCGTGGAGCGGCAACCTGCGGTGTAGCGGGCTTCGGTGTCCCGTTGATGCGGGGCATGACAAAACCGTTTGCCGGCGGGGCAGCTTGCGGCACCAATGCCGGCCTCTCTGGAGTTGTAGTATTGCCGTTTGCCGCCGAGGTCGTGGCGCGCCTGGTAAATGTGGTGGGTGGCAGTGCCACGGGCGTTGTTCTCGTGGGTGTCGGCATCACGGGTGCGACCATTCGCATTGGCTGGGCTGCGGGAGTCGGAATCACGGGCGTGGGCGAAGGCACGCGTTTAAGCGGGGTCTTGGAAATCGAGATGCCCTGTCCACGACCGTCAAAGGGTCCCGTGATTTCCTCGGTAACTTCGACATGTTTTTGAGTCGAACGGCGCGACAACAGGGCGGGATTCAGCCGGGTGAGGATTTCATTAAGCGGCAGCGTCACAGATTTGTGGTCATGTTCGCCACCGGAATTGACGAACACGCCCGGAGCGGATTGCCGCAAATCACCGAATGGAATTTTCACCGATCCAAACGCGAGCTGCGTGAGAATTTTTTCGAGAGGTATGGAAATGATCAAGCCTTCGGGGGGTGCTTGCATGACCTTGGCGCGCAGGTCGAGCGGCAAACCGGCCAGGATGGGTTGCAGTGGCAGTTGTAATTCATCGGGGTTTGCCGCCGGCACAGGGAACATTGCGGCGGCTGGCGACCCCGGCGCAGGCGTTTGGGCAACCGGTGTGGCCGGTACGGGCGGGGCGGTGACGGCGAGGGAGCGCGGGTTTTCATACGCGGGGGCTTCGTCGTCATCGTCGAGACGGCGCAGCAACCCTCGGAGCAACCCGGCGAATCTGGTTTTCACACTGTTTGACATGACACTCATTTCACGGTCTGCCGGTCAACCGACAGGTTTCTTTCTTTTAGCAGGAAGCACGCCATGATCGGTTTTTTCTTCGCCGGGTTGGCTGGGGGCGATGAACGGGTGCCGGGCAGGCGGGAAATTTGTCTCAGCGTTGGACTGCTTTGTCCCTAGTCTGTTCACATTCTGGCATTTCCATTTTCCGGTCCGCTGGCGGCAATTAGGAACGCCAACTGCTCTCTTTTGGGGCAATTGGCACGGTGGACAGTGTTCGTGCTTGTAATTACGGAGCGGCGGCGTTAGCGATGAATGCCAGCGGAATGGAAATAAACCATAAAATTCTCGTTTTGGATGACGATGCGGACTGGTTGAGCCTGTGCAACGAGATGTTCACACAGCTTCCCAGCAAGTCGGAAATCCGCACCGTCGGGTCGGGCGCGCGCGCGCTGGCGCTCCTGGAAACCGAGCCGTTCCGATTGCTGGTCTGTGATTTGAAGATGCCGCGCATGGACGGCCTTCAGGTGCTTTCCATCGTCCGCCGCCGGTTTCCCGAATTGCGCACGGTCGTTTTGAGCGGGCTGGAAGACGAGGAATTCCGCTCGCGCGCCTACGCCCTCGGCGTGGATTTGTTCTGGCTCAAAACCGACATGCAGGCCAATTCACAGATGTTTCTGGACTGCATTGAATCGCTTTTGGGACGCGACGCCGAAGGCGGCTTCCGCGGCATCCAAAGCAAAAGCCTCATGGACATCATCCAGATGGAATGCCTTTCGCGCAGTTCCACCGTCCTGCGCATCACGCGCGGACCGCTGGTGGCCAAGTTGTGGCTTGAAAACGGCGAGTTGATTGACGCCGAAACCGAAGGGGCGCGCGGTGAGGCGGCGTTCTTCAGGATCCTTGCCTGGAAGTCCGGTACCTTTGAAAACCTGCCCACCGAACCTGAACGCAAGCGCACCATCACCAAACCCGTCAATGCCCTTCTGTTGGAATCTGCCCAGTCCATTGATGAAACGGCCGACACGGTGGAACCCGCCTCCATTGAGCAAAACGCCCATCGAAAAACCATCTGGAAACTTGCCCTGCTCACCCGCGAAGGCGCGGATTTTGTCGTCGTCGTGCCGCCTGAAGGCCAGGGTGAGACCGAAACGATGGGAGCCCAGCCCTCCGTGCCGCTGGCCAAATGGGCCCGTCACGCCGTTGACGCCGCCAAACGCCTGGGCGAGCGGATTGAAGCCGGCCCGCTGTCACATATTGCCGGCCATAATCTGGAACGTCAGATGCTTGTTTTCAACCGGGAGAACAAATGTTTTCTGATTGGCTGGCCGCCGGAAATGGCTGCCGGGTCATTATTGGATAAAAGCAAAAAACTTGTTTCGTCATGGGATTCTTAAAACGATTTTTCCGTTCCCGGGCGGCAGTCCAGCAACTGCCGGTCGGCAGTGTGACTGTGGACCGCGACGGCCAGGTGGTTACGACCACCGTTTCATCCGCCTATCCCAAGACATTGTTGCGTGACATCGGGCAGGATGTCCTGTCCATCTTCCGCGAGGCGCGCGCCGCGCAACTGCCGATGGCCGAAGTCAGCCTTCATTTCGCCAGCCTCCACATCACCGCCCGCGAACTGCGCGGGGGCGCCATCATTTTCCTGTTCCCGCAAACCGCCTTTTCGCCGACAACCACCCGACCACGCTTATGACTGCCAAAGAACTCAACCAACTGGTCACCCAGATTGAAACCCACATTGAATGCTGGAAACAGTTCAATTATTTCATCAACGTCGCGCGTGGAAAGAAATTCGGGCAGGCGGAGGAAAGCCATTTTCTCGAAATCAAAAGCATCATCGTGCAGGAGATTGAACTGATCTACGCCTCCATCGAAGTCGCTTCGCCCACCCGCGATGAAATTCATGCGCTGATCGGCAATGCCCCGTCCTTGCGCTATCTCAGCGAGATGAGCGAGGGCGCGCTGCGCGGCCTGGAAACCCAGTGGCACAAGATTTACATCGCCTGGCACTCCATTTTGGGCCAGCTCAAGGTCAAGCAGCACGCCGAGGAGGTCAAATCCTTCTGGGGCCAGAAAAAATAGCGTCCGCGCCACTTCTTCCTTGCCTGCCGCGCCCGTTTCGCGTCCAAATACCTCATGCCTGACTGGATGGCTGCGGTTATTCCCGGGACGAGTGAACAAATTTCATAAACATGTTGAACTATTTTCAAATCCTGATTTTGGCGCTGATTCAAGGCGTGTGCGAGCTGCTGCCGGTTTCAAGTTCGGCTCACGTCATCGCGGCGGAAAAACTCATGGGACTGAATCCCTCCAGCCCGGAAATGACCATGCTGCTGGTCATGCTGCACACCGGTACGATGTTCGCGGTGATCGTTTATTTCTGGAAAGGCTGGAAGCGTGATTATTTTGCCTCCGCCGGCCAGACTCAGTGGTTCGTCCTTCAGGTCATTGGAGCGACGGTCTGCACCGGTGTGGTTGGTTACGGACTGAAGATTCTCATCGAAAAAGTTTTCATGCGCGGCGTCGAACACGCGGAAATCGAAAATCTGTTTTCCAACCTGCCGTTGATCGCCGGCGCGCTGACGGCGGTGGGCGTTTTAATTATCTTTGCCGGGTTGCGCGAAGAAAAGCAGCCGCGCCATCTGGAAATCCAGCCGCAGCATTCCTTCTGGATCGGCATCGTGCAGGGACTTTGCCTGCCGTTCCGCGGCTTCTCGCGTTCCGGCGCGACCATTTCCACGGGATTGATTCTCGGCTTGCCGAAACAGAAGCTGGAAGAATTCAGCTTCGCGCTCGCCGTGGTGTTGACGCCGCCGGTCATCGCGCAGGAGGCGCATCGCCTTCTCAAGGCGCACGCCTTGAGCGGGCCGGACTCCGTGCTGCACCTCTTTGTGCCGGGACTGGTCGGAATGGTCTTGAGCTTCATTGCCGGCCTGTTCGCATTGAAATGGCTTTCGCGCTGGCTCGAAGGCGGACGCTGGAAATTTTTCGGCTTTTACTGCCTCGCGGCGGCGGCGGGGGTGCTGGTCCTGTACTTTGCGCTGCCTCGTTAAATCAACGCCGGGAATTTTTCCAATCCGCCGGACCGGTGATCAATTTGAAAATTACTGCGCCGGCGCCGGAATGAAAATTTTCTGCCCGACCTTGAGGCTGTTCGGATTCAAACCCGGATTGGCCTTTAAAATCTGGTCGGATGTTACCTTGATGCCTTGGTCCCGATAGGCCTTGGCAATGATGGAAAGCGTATCACCCGCCACAACCTTATATTCATAACCGTTTTCCTTGCCGCCGGCATTTGAACCGCCCGCGGCCGGTGTCGTGGCTGTGGTTGGCGTGGATTTGTGTACCGTTGGGGAACCGCCGGCCTTGCCGAGTTTTTCGATCTCCTTCAAAATCAAATCCCGGTCCTCCTGCCGTTTCTTGTCAATTTCCTGGACCTGGTCGGCCAGTTTTTTCAAGTCATCCTGGCCGGCACCGGGTGCGTTCAGCTTGTCGCTGAGGTCGCTGATCTCCTTCTCCAGCGCGTCAATTTGTTTTTTCTGTGAATTCAGCGCTTCCTGCTGATCCTGGATCTGGCCGTTGAGCTTGTTGATTTGCTGCTGGGTCGCGTCGTCCTGGGCGCGCGCGGCGGCGATGGAAAAACTGAGGATTAAAAACCAGACTAAAATTCGTTTCATCCGTCGAAAATAAACCGCCCTGCGCCGGCGTCAAGTCGCGTCCAGCCGTCCGTACTTCCGGATTTCCGGCCAGATCAGCGCCACGGCACCGACCACGATCATCGTCCCGATCCCGCCGGACACGACGGAAATCACCGCGCCGGTGACCATGGTGAAGCCCAGGGCCGGCCCGCACAACTGGGCGACGACGCCCGACTCGAACTCGCCCAGTTCGTTCGAGGTGCCGATGAACAGGTTGTTGACGGCGGAGACGCGCCCGCGCTTGTCGTCCGGCGTGAGCATCTGCACCAGCGTATGCCGCACCACCACGCTGATGTTGTCCGCCGCGCCGCAGGTGAACATCATGAGAAACGAAAACCAGAACCATTTCGAAAGCCCGAAGGCAATCGTGGCCAGCCCAAAGACCATCACGGCCCACAGGAGCGTGCGCCCGGCCTTTTGCAAGGGCGGCCGGTGGTTTAGTATGAACACGCAAAGGATGGAGCCCAGCGGCAGCGCCGCCGCCAAAAAACCGAGGCCGGTCGGTCCGACGAACAGAATATCCTCGGCATAAATCGGCAACAACGCCGTTGCGCCGCCCAGGAACACCGCAAACATGTCGAGCGTGATGAGGCCAAGAATGATTTTGCTCGCATAGACGAATCTGAACCCCGTCAACAGCGCCTGGAGCGTCATGGGTTCCCTCGTCTTGACGACATGCTGCCGGCGGATCAGGCCGACCAGAATGCAAACTGCCAGGGATGCCAGTGCATTGACGGCGTAAACCGGCGCCGCCGCCGCCGGGTTGTTGAACCGGTGATGCATCATCATCCAGGCGATGAGGGCGCCGGCGGCGACCCGGCCGACGATGCAGGAGAGTTGAAACACGCCGGCGTTCCAGTTTGCCGCTCGCGGAAATTCCCTGCGGCTGACCAGTCCCGGCAAAAAAGCGGCGTTGGCCGCCCGCATGAACGTGTTGGCCGTGCTGCCGATGAACAGGCAAAAATAAATCCAGAACACCGGCGCCTGGCGCCAGGAAACGAAGGCCATGCCAAGGCTGGCCAAGGCGATGGCCCCCGTCATCAACACGACGATCTGTTTGCGGTTGTAATTATCCGCGGCATGACCCGCCGGCAGCGTAAACAAGAACATCGGGATCATTTGAACCAGTCCCACAAGGCCGAGTGGCAGCGCCGAACCGGTGCGCGCATAAATCTCCCAAAGGACGGCGATGGTGAACATTTGCTGGCCAATGACGCCCGCCAGACGGCTGGTCAAATACAGCGTGAAATCCCGGTTCCGGAAAATGGCATACGGATGATTGTCGGCGCCGGCTTCCGGCGCGTCCGGCAAATGATCTGGTGATTCGCTTTCGCTCATGAATGCAACGGCCACAACTTAGCCAAAAAACCTCGCAGGTCGAGCCGTTTGGAGTTGCGCGTCAGGATACTGCATGGACTAACGGTGCTTCTCCTGACGCAAGCGTCAAACTTCAGGCCGGCGTTGGCGCGTTTACATTGGCCATCCTGCCGCTACAATTGCCGGCATGGACGAGCCCGACAAAGCCCCCCAACGCTACCGATGGCCGTGGTTTGTGCTGGCGGCATTCGTGCTTGGCGTGGTGCTCGCTATCGTCTGGATGAGCTATGCCATCCATCGGGAAAAACAGGAGCGCGATTTTAACGCGCCCCTGCCGGGCGGCACGGCCCGTTGAGAGTCACAAGTTGTGATTGGTCGAGGAATCCTGTGCCGGCCAGATTGGCCGCCCCGATTTTGGATGGTCGAAGTTTTTCAAGTTTTCTTCAATCGCGGCAATGACCTCGGAATATTTGTCCGCGACGTTCCGGGTTTCGCCGGGATCGGTTTTGAGCTGGTACAGCTCCCATTTGTCAGCGGACTGGGAGCGCACAATTTTCCAGTCGCCCATGCGCGCCGCCTGCGCCAGCCCGGGACCATGCAATTCCCAGCGGAAAAAAATCTGGCGGGGTTGGGATGCAGGGTTTCCGTTCAGCATCGGCAACACGGAAATCCCGTCCACGTTGGTCGGCGACTGGGTCAGCGCAATGTCCGCCAGGGTCGGCAGCAGATCCCACGCAGCCCAGGTAAAATCACTGGTTTGGCCGTCGGGGATTCTGCCCGGCCAGCGCACAATCATCGGCACCCGCAGGCCGCCTTCGTAAAGGCCGCCGCGTTCGCCGCGAAATGGCCCGGCGCTTTCAAGGATTTTCGGATCCACCCCGCCGTCGTGATGCGGGCCGGTGTCGCTTGTGAAGAAAACCGCCGTGTTGCTGTCGAGGCCCAATTTTTTCAGCTGGTCCAGCAACTGGCCGATGTTGGCATCCAGGCGCGCGATCATGGCCGCCTTGTTTTTTTCCGGCTGCGGCCACGGCTCCTCCGAAAACGGCGCGTCCGTCGGCACCTGCATGCCGTTGCCGGTCCGTACCTTTTCGGCGGCATTGGCGCGCAAGGTCGTGTAATTCAACATCAGAAAAAACGGCCGGCGATGGTTGAACGCATCGGGCAGATTATTTTTCATGAAATTCATCGCCATGCTGGTGAACAGGTCGGGAATATATTGCCCATTTTTGCCGTCAGTGTTGCCGTAAACCACAGCCTTGCTGTGCAAATGCAGTGACGAATCATGCCGCCAAATATAATCGGCGTAATAATTATCCGCCTCGCTGGCATCAAAATAACCGGCGAATTCGTCGAAGCCCTGATTCCAGGGCGCGCCGCCGGTCCCATCGCCGCCCAGATCCCATTCACCAATCAAGCCGGTGTGGTAGCCGGATTGTTTGAGCACCTGTGACAGGGTGAGGTCGTCCGTCGTCAAAGGCACCTCCACGTCGGAACGTTGTTTCAGATGGCCGGAATCCCGGCCGAGCATGAGCGCCGCGCGCGAGGGCGAACTCGCCGCGTCGCCGGCATAATAATCGGTGAAGCGGATGCCCTCGGCGGCGAGCCGGTCCAGATTGGGCGTCTGGAATTTCGTCTGACCGTAGCAGCTCAGGTCGCCATAGCCGAGACCGTCAGCCACGATCAGGATGATGCTCGTGCGGCGCGGCAGCGGCTTCGGCGCATTGTTGGTGAAAATAAATTGCGCGCCGGCTTCAGTCAGAAAACCAAAAACCATGGCTGCGAACAGTATGCCGGCCAGCAGGCGGCCCAACCGGTGACAACGGATTGTTTTCATTTGAACTTTGATTCTGGAAAGCCCGGTGCGTTCAAAGCAATTCTTTTCGGCGGGATGTTTTGAACAACCAGGCAAAAGAAACGAAGGAGTGCCTCCTGGTTGATTCCTTTTTTGCTTGGTTGTTCAATTCCTTTTCCCAAATTCGGCCTCAAGCGGGATTCGAGTCGCGACGATGAAGCTGGGAACCGTCGCCAGCAGAACCCAAACGAAGAAATGGGGATAGCCGAGGTGTTCCTGCAGCCAGCCGCTCCACATGCCCGGCAACATTATGCCCAGCGCCATGAATCCGGTGCAAATCGCGTAGTGCGCGGTCTGATGTTCGCCGCGCGCGATGTAAATCATGTAGAGCATGAACGCCGTAAATCCGAAACCATAGCCGAACTGCTCGATGGCGACACCGGTGCCGATCGCCTGAAAATTGTCCGGCTGGGCATAGGCGAACCAGATGAACACCGCATCCGGCAGATGGATCGCCAGCAGCATCGGCCAGAGCCAGAATTTTAATCCGTGGCGCGCCACAACAAAACCGCCCAGCAGAGCGCCCAGCATGAAAAGAATCACACCAATGGTGCCGTAAATCAATCCGACCTGGTCCGTTGCCAGCCCCAAACCGCCCTGTTCGCGCGGATCGAGCAAGAACAGTTGCGCCATTTTTGCCAGTTGCGCCTCACCCAGCCGGTAGAGCAGGATGAAAGTCAGCATCACGACAATTTGCGGCTTCCGAAAAAATGCCCCGAACGTCTTCAGATATTCGGCGTAAAAAACTTCCGCTGAAACGGTTTGCCTGGGTGCGTCCGCCGCCGGTCTTGGCAAAACAAAAAAATGATAGACGGTCAGACATAACATGATGCTGGCAACGAGGGCAAATGCCAGGGTCCACGCGGACGGGTAATCGCCCGTCCGTTTGTAAATTTTTCCCGCGAGAATGACGAGGCCGCCTTGCGCGCCGATCGAGGCGATCCGATAAAACACGGTGCGGAAACCGATAAAAAAAGACTGTTCGTGCTCCGTCGTGGCCAGCATGTAAAAGCCGTCCGCCGCAATGTCATGGGTTGCGGAACTGAACGCCAGCAGCCAGAAGAACGCGAGCGTGAACTGGAGGGAATGCGGCGCCGGAATCGTCAGCGCGACGCCGGCCAGCCCGGCACCAAGAAGCAATTGCATGGCCCAAATCCACTGCCGCCGCGTTTTCAAAATATCCACCAGCGGACCCCACAACGGCTTGATGATCCATGGCAAACCCAGCCAGCTCGTGTAAAACGCGATGGCCGCGTTCGATATGCCGAGGTTTTTGTAAAGCACCACCGACACCGACATCGCCAGCGCGTAAGGCAATCCTTCCGCCACGTAAAGCGTGGGGATCCAGAACCACGGACTGCGGGAAGCTGGTTTTGCGCCGGCCATCCACCTTCAGTAACAGGCTTCCGCCCCCGGCGCAAAAAATTTCCGGCTTGGCTCCTGGGCCGCGCAATGATTGAGTCAGCGTGTGACCGGCGCATTTATCAACGCAATGGGCATCCTCATCGGCGGCTTGTTCGGCGTGGCCCTGCCCAAACCCCTGACGATTCCCATCCAGGTTTATTTCCGGACGGCGCTGGGAACGTTCACCATTTTTTTCGGACTGCAACTCGTCTGGTCGAGTGTGGACGGAACTTTCCTGCCGGTGATGAAACAACTCTTCATTGCCGCGGCCGCCATTACCGTGGGTTTCTGGATTGGCAAACTGCTGCACCTGCAAAAATTGTCGAACCGGCTCGGGCGTTATGCCGGCAACCTGATCGCGTCCGCGCAAACGGACGCGCCGCGCCCGCCCGCCGCCGGCTTCAATGCCTGCACAGTGCTGTTTTGCGCCGCACCATTGGGCTTGGTCGGAGCGGTCGCGGACGGATTGCCATCGTCCGGCGATCAGGCCGGTTGCTACTGGCTGCTGGCGGTCAAGGCCGCCATGGATGGTCTGGCCATGACGGGTTTTGTGAAACTGTTCGGCTGGCCGTCCGCCTTGTCGGCGTTTCCCGTCTTCGGTTTTCTCGGCGGAATCACGCTGGCCTGCGGATATTTCGCGAAGCCGTTTCTCGAAGCGTACGGGCTGTTGGGTCCGGTCAATGCCGCCGCCGGTCTGATCGCGTGCGCCATCGCCTTGATGGTTTTTGAGGTGCGCCGGGTGGAACTGGCCAATTTTCTGCCGGGACTGGCCGTCGCGCCGCTGCTCGCCTGGTGGCTGAAATGAATTGTCCGAACCTGCACCGTTCATTCACTCCGGTTTCCGCCTTAAAATTTTCTTTGCGTTCTTTGCGTTCTTTGCGGTTAATTTGCGGGCATGAACTGCATCGTCACCGCCGGGCCGACCTACGAGCCGCTGGACGACGTGCGGCGGCTCACGAATTTTTCGACCGGCCGCCTGGGCACCGAACTGGCCAATTTCCTGGCGGCGCGCGGTCACAAGGTCATCCTGCTCATCGGCACCATGGCCACGTACTGCGGCGAGCGCCGGGCCCAGCGCGTGGAGGCCTTCACCACGGCGACCGATCTGCGCGCCAAGTTGAAGGCTGTGTCATCCAAAAAAGTGGACGCAATATTTCACGCGGCGGCGGTCGGCGATTTCGTGTTTGGAAGAATCTTCACGCCCAACGAAGCTGGCAAGCTCGCCGAAATCAAGTCGGTCAACAAAATTTCCACCCGGCACGGCAAGCTGCTGGTCGAGCTGGTGCCCACGCCCAAGATCATCGCCGAGTTGCGCGACTGGTATCCGCGCACGAAAATCGTGGGCTGGAAATTTGAGGCGGATGGCGCGCGCACGGACGCCGTGAATGCCGCCAGACAGCAAATCACCTGTTGTTCCACCGATGTGTGTGTGGCGAACGGTCCGGCTTACGGCGAGGGCTTTGGCCTGGTGGCGCGTGATGGCCAGTGCGTGCATTTGGCCAGTGCGCCCTTGTTGTTTGAAGCGTTGGGAAAACTTTTACAGCCGCCAACCGTCCCCGCGCCTTTCAAAACCCGCTCTTAAAGAAGGGCCGGCGGCGCGTCCGCGGCGTTTTCAGGCCTCGAAATTTTTCAACTGTTGCAACCCGAGCTTCAGCGGCGCCCAGCCGACGCAAGCGGACAGCAGCACGAAGCCGATGATGCCTTCCGCCGCCCAGGCGGCGCTGGCGTGCAGGCCGGCCTCGCCCAACCCCAGCAACAACAGGGATGCCAGAATGTAAAACGAGCTTAACACGAAGCAGAGCGTGCCGCCAAAGCCGCTGACAATCTTGTTCGGGTTGGCCTCCTTCATGTTCGGATAAAGCACCCCCAGCCCGATGGCGAGGCCGTTGAGCGCAAACGTCATGACGGTGATGACCGCGCCAAAAAAAGCCACCCGGTCCCAGCTCATTTTGAGCAGATAACACGAAAGCGTGACGAGGCCGACCGTGACCAACAGCGACATGACACTGGCCAGCCAGAACTTGGTTTTGACCACGCGCTCCATGCCCATCGGGGCCATGCCGATGATCCACAACCGCCGGCCTTCCAGCGAGAATTGCGGGAACACGAACCGGGTCGTCACGGAGGCGAGGTTCAGCGCGCAAATGCCCAGATTGAGGAAGGCCACCAGATTGATCCAAAACGGGCTGGTCAACTGGTGCGTGAAATTGCGCAGGTTGATGATGTAAACCCCCAGCAGGCCGAAGAGCATCACCGTCTGGCCCCATTGCGTCGTGTCGCGCCAGAACATCCGCATGTCCTTCACCGCCAGCGCGCAGGCATCGCGGCCAATCCAGGAAAACTGCGCGGCGATTTTTTCCAGCCGGCCAACGGGATGCTGCCGCCCCTGGCGGACATTAAACCAGTTCCATCCGCCGCCCGACCGGCTCTGAACCGCCGACGCCGTGTCGTAAAACATGGCGCCGAACCGGGTGAAGGCCACGCCGCCAAACAGCAGGGTGTAACTCAGCAGCACCAGGGAAAAGAACGCGGCGCCGCGCAGAATCCCCTCGGCCAGTTGCAGCACGGACATCGTCAGCCAGTAGCTCGGCAAAAACGGGAACAGGGTGAAACGCGTTTTGGCGAGCAGTTGATCCAGCGCTTCCAGGGTCCGCCGGTCGAGCAGCTCGTCGTTCACCGGCTGGGCCTTCCACCAAAATGCCGCCAGCGCCAGCAGTACAAAGGCCGTCACGATCATGGCCGCTTGAAAACTGCGCCGGTCCAAAAACCGCCCGATCCAGATCGCCAGGCTGGCGCCGGACACACCCGGCAGCACGATGAACAGCCCGATGAGCGCCATGGTCACCGGATAAAAATGCCAGGGCAGCCCGCGCACCAGGCCGAACGCCATCAGCAGCGGCGCAATCAAAAACACAAACGCCCACGAGGCCAGCAGCGTGGACTCGATGAATTTCCAGCGGAAAATGGTCTGGGCCGGGACCGGCAGCGTCAACAAAAACGCCGCCTCCCGGTTGCGGAAAAAATTGGTGTAGCCAATGATGAGGTTGCTCAACAACAGGAGGGCGAACAAGAAGGCGAACAGCACATACAGCAGCCGCTCGGTGAGCACCGCGCCCAGGCCCGGGAATTTCGCGATGAATTCCAGTCCCTCGTAAAACAATCCGAACGACACGACCAGATAACCGGTCAGGAACAGCGCGATGATGCTGGTGAGCAGCCGCGATTGATTGCGCACCAGCATCAGCCGCCGCCAGCTTTGCAACGCGTTGACCTGCACCAGCAGCCACAACGGCGAGGACTTTGGTTGAACGGTGTTGGCGGGCACGGCATCAAACTAACGCTGGAGGACGCCGGGCGCAATCCTTGCCACGCCCGATAATTGACCTAAAGTAATGACGTCAGGGTTGCCATGAAATTCAACAACATCAGCCGGCGCCGGTTTGTCCTGGCCGCCTTGTTGCTGGCGCCCTGGGCGGTGGTCGGCGATGCCGGGTGGATTGAGCCTCAGTGGATCAAAATCCGCCGGCTGCGCCTGACCGCCGGCGAGCCGGCCCATCGGTTCGTTCACTTCAGCGATTTGCACCACAAAGGCGACCGGGCGCATTCGCAATCGGTGGTGGCAATGATCAATTCCTTGTCGCCGGATTTTGTCTGTTTCACCGGCGACATCATGGAAGAGGGGAAATTCCTGCCCGAGGCGCTGGAGATTTTGTCCGGCATCCAATCACCCCTGTATGGCGTTCCGGGAAATCACGATTACTGGAGCCGCGTGCCGTTCACCGACATCATCCAATGTTTTGCCGGGACCGGCGGCGCCTGGCTGGTGGATGAGCAGCGGGTCATTGCCGGCGGGAAGATCAACCTCTCCGGCATGGCCCGCTTCGGCCCCCGACACCCATTGCCGTCCGTCCAGCCCGGAGTCAAAAATATTTTGCTCGTTCACTATCCGGCGTGGGTCAAGCGGCTGGGAGGCCAAAAATTCGATTTGATGCTGGCGGGACATTCGCACGGCGGACAGGTGCGCATTCCCTTTTACGGTCCGGTCATCGTGCCCTTTGCCGTGGACGAATATGATCTGGGCCTGTTCCAGACTCCGGCCGGACCGCTGTATGTGAATCCCGGCATCGGCTGGTTTCCGGTGCCGATCCGCTTCAACTGCCGGCCGGAAATTACGGTCGTGGAAATTTGACCGCTCGCGCACCGGGCGCGAACGCGTTTCCTCCCACCTTTCCCGTTGAAGCCGCGATGAATGGTTTGTATCGTGCGCTGATGTCGCCGCCGGAAACCAGCAGTTCCCCGCTTGCCGCCCCCGTCAGTTCGCTCTGGGGCGTGGGTGCGGAACGTGCTGGGCAACTCGCCCGGCTTGGCATCCGCACCGTCGAGGATGTTTTGCTGCACCGTCCGCGCCGTTATGAAGACCGGCGGCACTTTCGCAAAATCGTCGAATTGACGAAGGACGAACCGGCCACGGCGCGCGGCACGATTGTCGCGCTCGGTCTCCGGCGTTTTCGCGGCGGCGGCAAATCCGTTTTTGAAATCATCCTTGATGATGGCACGGCGCGGCTGCACTGCCGCTGGTGGAACCTGCCGTTCATGCAAAATTATTTTGCCATGGGCGACGAGGTTTTCGTCTATGGCAAATTAAGCGAGGCCAAACCACGCGTGATGACTCATCCCGAGACCGAAGTCATCGAAGGTGGCGAGGAAAGCTTCATCCACATCAACCGCATCGCGCCGGTGTATCCGCTCACCGAGGGTCTGCCGCAACGATGGTTGCGCGGGCTGATCTGGCGCACGCTGGAGAAATTTGAAGGACGAATTGAAGAGCCCTGGCCGGAATTGAAGGTAGCCGCGACCTTCAGGTCGCGTCCGGAAACGCAAACTAAAGTTTGCGGCTACAGCCTGCCCTCCCGGGCCAACGCGGTTCGCATGATTCATTTTCCCGAAGAACTGACCGACGTGGAAATTGCCCGGCAACGGCTGGCGCTGGACGAGTTCATCGCGCTGCAATTGAAAATCCAGGCCCGTCGGAGGAAGTTTGAGGCGCTGGCCCAGGCGCTGCCGTGCGGCGGCGATAACCGGCATATCAAACCGTTCCTCGCGCGGCTCGGCTTCAAGCTCACCGGCGCTCAGACCGCCGTGCTGCGGGAAATCCGCAAGGACATGGGCGGCGCGCATCCGATGCGGCGGCTGCTGCAAGGTGAGGTCGGGTCGGGCAAAACCGTCGTGGCCGCCTGCACGGCGTTGATGGCCCTGGAAAGCGGCTTCAACGTGGCGTTGATGGCCCCGACCGAAATTCTGGCGGAACAACATTTCCAAAACTTCAAGCGCTGGTTCGAGCCGCTGGGCGTGACAGTGGAATTGCAAACGGGAAGCCGCAAGACAGCCGAGAGTCGAGAGCCGAGAGTCGAAGGCCAAAGCCGCTTGCGCCCGACCCTCAACCCTCAACCTTCAACATTGTTCATCGGCACCCACGCCTTGTTCACGGCGGGTTTTGATTTGCCGAAGCTCGGCCTGGTCATCATTGACGAGCAGCACAAGTTCGGCGTGGCGCAACGCGAGCGGCTCGTGCGCAAAGGCCGCTATCCGCATCTGCTGGTGATGACGGCCACGCCGATTCCACGCACGCTGGGACTTACGTTGTACGGCGACCTAGATGGGTCGGTCATTGACGAATTGCCGGCGGGCCGCGGCCGCCTCAAGACGTTTGTCCGCGCCGCCGACAAATTGCCGCAGGTGTGGGAATTCATCCGCAAACAACTGGCCGCCGGACGGCAGGCGTATGTGGTCTATCCTCGCGTCGAGGAAACCGGCGGAAAGGTCATGAAGGCCGTGACGAAGGAGTTTGACCAATTAAAAACGTTATTGTCGCCTTTTTGTGTCGGATTGTTGCACGGACGGTTGAAGGGCCGCGAAAAGGAGGAGGTCATGACGGCGTTCCGGGGAAATGCAGTGAATGTGCTGCTGGCCACGTCGCTCATTGAAGTGGGCGTGGATGTGCCGAACGCGACGGTCATGCTGGTGGAAAACGCGGAGCAGTTCGGGCTGGCGCAGTTGCACCAGTTGCGCGGGCGGATCGGGCGCGGCGCCCATGAGTCGTATTGCATTCTGATTTCCGATCCGAAAACCGCCGGGGCGAACGAGCGCCTGAAGATTCTGGAAGAAACGACCGACGGCTTTCGGATCGCGGAGGCAGACCTCAAATTGCGCGGGCCGGGCGAACTGCTCGGCCAGCAGCAGAGCGGTTTGCCGGAATTCCGTTTTGGCAGCCTGGCCGGCGATCTCGATTTGATCCGGCGCGCCCGGGAATTGGCGGCGCAATTTACGGCCGTTACCCGGCGGTGAATTAATTTGGAAATTGCACTTGCCGCGAGCGGAGGTTTAGAAGAATTTAGCTGCGTATGAAGAAATTGTTATCATTAACTGCCATGTTTGGCCTGGTCTGCGCCGGGTTGTTGACCGGATGCAAAAAAGAGGACACGAGCACGACGTCCGAAACTCCGCCAACGCCATCCACCAACGCGACCGCACCGGAAGCTCCGGCAACGCCTGCACCTGCAGTGCCCGCGCCGGAAACACCCGCAACGCCGGCCACCAATGCTCCCGCAACACCGGCTCCGGAAGCACCCGCTGCGCCCGCGCCTGCGGCTCCGGCCACCAATCCGCCCGCACAGTAAGGTTGTTGTTGACCGAGGTTGGAGGAAAACCGTGCGCCGCATTCTTGTTGGATGCGGAGGTCGGAGAAATTGTATTTTCTGCGGGAACTTATTGACCTTGGATTTTCCTCAATCTGAACTAGACTTGACCGCATGAAGCCGTCCTTTTTGATCTTGATTGCTGCGGCGTTGTTGCTGGCTGGCTGTGGGAAGAATAGTGCCGGCTCGCGTCCGCAGGCCAACACAACCAGTCAAGCCACCAACACAACTGACAGCGCCAATCCCGCGGCGCCAGCGGGGGGATATTTGGGGTCGTTGATGCAGGCCGACAAATACGCGACCAAGACGATTGACGTGTCGTATCTCAACCAGGCCGTCCAACTGTTCAACACCCAGGAAGGTCATCTGCCCAAGGACTTGGATGAACTGGTGCCGAATTACGTGGCCAAGATTCCCGATGCGCCTTACGGTTCAAAAATCGTCTATGATCCCGCCACCGGCACGGTCACGGTGGTGAAGCAATAAAGCTTGCGTGGCCCTGGCCAAAATTATTCCCGGAAGCCAGCCGGAAATCGGCTGGCATTTTATTTTTTGTCTCGCCAAATGGCCGATCAACAGGCAAAGAGGATGCCTCTGAAAAATGACCGAGCAAATTGTCATTCTTGATTTTGGTTCGCAATACACCCAGGTCATCGCGCGCCGCATCCGCGAATGCAACGTGTATTCCGTCATTCTGCGTTACGACACGCCGGCGGCGGAAATCGCCGCGCTGGCGCCGCGCGGCCTGATTCTGTCCGGCGGTCCGTCCAGCGTGTATGCCAGGGAAGCGCCGCTGCCCGATAAAAACATTTTCGCGCTAGGCGTGCCGGTGCTGGGCATCTGCTACGGGGTGCAATTGTTCGCTCATTTTCTCGGAGGTCGGGTCGAGAAGGGCCGGAAACGTGAATACGGCAAAGGTGCGCTTTCGGTGAAGGACGCATCGTGCGTGTTGTTTCGCAAACTGCCCCGGACGTTGCAGGTCTGGAATTCGCATGGGGACAAGCTGACCAAGCTGCCGCGTGATTTTAAACCGGTCGCCGTCACCGAAAATTCCGAATACGCCGCCATCGAAAATCGTGCGCGGAAGTTTTTCGGCCTGCAGTTTCATCCCGAGGTGGTCCACACACCGCGAGGCCGGGAAATCATCAGCAATTTCGTCCACGGCATCTGCGGCTGCGGTAAAAACTGGACGATGCGGAACTACGTCGAGCAGGCCGTCGAGGAAATCCGCGACCGGGTCGGGACGGAAAAGGTGATTCTCGGTCTGAGCGGCGGCGTGGATTCGAGCGTGGCGGCGGCCCTGTTGCACAAGGCCATCGGCAGCCGGCTCACCTGTATTTTTGTCAACAACGGCCTGTTGCGCGGGCGCGAGGCGGAGGTCGTGCAGGAAGTCTTCGGCCGGCATTTCAAAATCAAGCTGCAGTACGAAAACGCCGCGAAGCTGTTTTTGAAGCGGTTGAAAGACGTTGTTGATCCGGAGCGCAAGCGGAAGATCATCGGCCGGACGTTCATCGAGGTTTTTCAGGCAGCGACCCGGCGCGCGGGCCAGGCAAAATTTCTCGCGCAAGGGACGCTTTATCCCGATGTCATCGAATCCGTGCCGATCGGCGGCAATCCCGCCGCGATGATCAAGAGCCACCACAACGTCGGCGGCCTGCCCAAGAACATGAAGTTCGCGCTGGTCGAACCCTTGAAATGCCTGTTCAAGGACGAAGTGCGCCAGTTGGGGCTCGAACTGGGCCTGCCGAAGGAAATCGTGATGCGCCAGCCGTTTCCCGGGCCGGGGCTGGCCGTGCGCATTTTGGGCGAGGTGACGCCCGCGCGCTGCGAAATTTTGCGGAACGCGGATACCATCGTTGTCGAGGAAATGAAGTCGAACGGGCTTTATTATAAAATCTGGCAGAGCTTTGCGGTGCTGCTGCCCGTGCGCAGCGTGGGGGTGATGGGCGACGAGCGTACATACGATTACACGATCGCCATCCGCGCGGTGGAATCGCAGGATGGCATGACGGCGGACTGGGTGAAGCTGCCGTATGATTTGCTCGAGAAGCTCGCCAGCCGCATCATCAACGAGGTCAAGGGCGTGAACCGCTGTGTTTTCGACATTACCAGCAAGCCGCCGGGAACCATCGAGTGGGAGTAATTTAGTAAGATTTTTTTCTGGTCAGGCCATCCGGCGTGGATTTAATCTGGGACGACAGCCAAACCATATCCACTTATGGACATTATTTTCAATTGCCCTCACTGTGAACAAGAAATGGCCGTGGACAGTTCCGGTGCCGGCTCGGAGGTCCAGTGCCCGGCGTGCGGCCAAAAAATCACAATTCCGTCAGCTCCCACTCCGCCGGCGGCTGAAGCGGCCGCGGTGCCAGCGACTGGCGCGAGCCACAGCATCTCCTCGTCCGCCGCCGCCAAGATTGAAATGCACCTCAAGGTGCCGGTCCGTGACAAGCCGGGCGAAGTGCTCATCGCCAAATCCAAACCGCCATTGGAAGCCGTGGCCCGGGGGGCCGACAAGAAAATCCGGACCCGGACGATCCGCCACGCCACCTGTGTGGAATCCGGCCACGACAAGTTTGATGAGAAGATTTCGGAGTTTCTAAACGAAGTCGGCGAGGCCAACCTGATTGGTATTCATACGATCGGGTACACCCACTTCGACGTCGGCACGCAAAAGGTGGTGGAGGATTACGGTGTCATAATCGTTTACCGCGGCTGAATCCGCGTGTGCCCGCCTTGACTTGCTGATTTTGGGCCGTTACTGTCGCCGTATGTATCGCCGGTTAGGTTTTCTGTTCATCGTCACGGCGTGCGTGGCGTTGTTTCCGTTGCGCGCACCTGCACCGTTGTTTTACGTGCCTGGTGAAGGCTGGTATTACGAGCCGTATGGCCAGAACGTCAAGTGGCAGCGCACCCGCGCCAAGGAACAACTGGACGTGGCCCAGCAGGCGTTTGCCAGCAACGACTATGACACCACGCTCCATGCCGCGCATCGCATCCTGCGGGTGTGGCCGCTGTCCGATTACGCGCCGGATGCGGAATATCTGATTGGCCGCTGCCTCCAGGCGACGGACCGGGAAGAAGCCGCATTCAATGCGTACCAGGACATCATCAAAAAATACCCGAGCAGCAGCCATTACGAAGAAGTGCTCTGGCGCCAGTACGAAATCGCCAACCTGTACCTCGGTGGCAAATGGTTCAAACTCTGGGGTTACATTCCGCTCTATCCGTCCATGGATCAAACCGCCCAGATGTTCGATAAAATCGTCAACAACGGTCCTTACAGCGATGTCGCCCCGCACGCCCAGCTGCGCATCGGCGCCGCGCGCGAAAAGGAGAATAATTATCCTGATGCGGTGAAGGCCTATGCCACCGCCGCCGACCGATACTACAACCAGCCGACCATTGCCTCCGATGCGGTGTTCCGCGAAGGCCTTTCGTATGCGCGACAGGCGGCCAAGGCCGAGTACGATCAAAACACGGCGGCGGAAGCAATCGCGACGTTCACCGATTTCATCACACTGTATCCGGACGACCGGCGCGTGCCACAGGCGCAAAAAATCATCGCTGAACTCAAAACCGAGCAGGTGCGCGGCAATTTTGAAGTCGCCCAATTCTACGATCACAGCAAGAAGTGGGTCGGCGCGCTGGTTTATTACAACGAAGTGTTGCAACTGGATCCGAATTCGCCTTACGCCGCGCCGGCCCGCCAGCGGATTGAGGTTCTTAAAACGCGGGTCCAGGCCGCCAACACCGCCAATTAAAATGCGCCTGCCGGGACTTTTCATCATTTCTGCGCTGGCGGCCTTGTTCGCCGGGTGTGCCGGGTATCATCTCGGCCCGGTCAACGGCGCAGTCGCAGGTGAAAAGTCGGTCGAAGTCCTGCCGTTCAACAATCAGACGCTGCAACCACGTCTCGGCGACGCCGTAACGCAGGCGCTGCGCGAGCGGCTCCAGACCGACGGGACGTACCACCTGGCCACGCACGATCCCGGGGATGTCGTTCTGAGCGGCGTGATCACGCGCTACAACCGGGAAGGATTGAGTTATTTGAACAACGATGTCACCACGACGGAGAATTACCGGGTCGGCATCACCGCGCACGTCGTTGCGCGTGAACGCGCCACGGGCAAGGTGTTGTTCGAAAAGAACGTGAACGGTTACACCCTGGTCAATGTCGGCACGGATCTGGCGGACTCGGAACGCCAGTCGCTTCCCCTGCTGGCGGAGGATCTGGCGCGCAACGTCACGGAATTGCTGACCGAAGGTGCGTGGTGAAAAGGTGTTGATTTGGTTGTAGCTTGCCTTATTATTCTTGTCCTGTTTCGGTTAACAACCTAACAACCATCATCGAACACAATGATTATGAAAAAACGCATCTCTCAAATAACCGTTCTGAGCCTGTTTGTTGCGGCTCTCGTAACCCTGCCCACCTTGTCGCGTGCCGAAGGCACCGGCACGAACGCCCCGGCATCGTCCGGCCAGACCGCGCCCGTCAAGCCCAAGAAACACGAGGGGTTCGTATTCCGCGGCACGGTCAGCGCGATTGATGCCAAAGCCATGACGCTCACCGTTGAGACGCGCACGTTTGTCATCACTTCCGAAACCAAAATTTTGAAGGACGGCCAGCCGGCCAAGCTGGATGCCGGCGTGGTGGGCCAGCCGGTGTCCGGGGCTTACAAGAAGACCGAGGATGGCAAACTCGTCGCCACGACGGTTCACTTTGGCGCCAAAGCCGAAAAGAAAAAGCCGGAGGCTTCGGAAACCGGGGCCAAAACCAGCGGCAACTGATCAACGGATAATTTTGAATCTGCCAGGCGGGCGGCAACGCCCGCCTTTTTCACGCCCGTTTCCACCAGCTGGTGAGGCTCTTGGACTTTTGCGGAGATTGCGGGAATTGAGACTGTTGCACCAGGAGATGACTGCGCGCCGCCGTCAGGGCCATGATGAATTCATCGTAGCTGAGAAAACGTTCGGCCGGATTTTTTGCCATGGCCTTCACCAGCGCATCGCTGGTGGCCTGCGTGATTTCGGGCACGACCAGATTGGGCGGTGTCAGCGGTGTTTGCACCTGGGCGATGATCACTTCCTCGACCGTTGCCGCCTCGAACGGAACGTGTCCGGTCATCGCGTGATACAGCGTGGCGCCGAGGCTGTACATGTCGGACAAAAAGGTTTCCGGCTCGCGCTTGATTTTTTCGGGCGCGACATAATACGGCGTGCCCCAGGTCACGTCCTCCACTTCGTGTTCCACGTCAGCTTTGCGGGCAAGGCCGAAGTCAATCAGCTTGGGTTCGTGGTCCGCATTGAATAAAATATTGCCCGGCTTGATGTCGCGGTGGAGCAGGTCATATTTGAGCGCCATGTCGAGCGCGGAGGCGATTTTGATGCCGATGTCGAGGATGTCCAGTTCCTGCAGCAGGCGCAATTTCTCGATCCGCGCGTCCAGGCTGCCGCGGTCAGCCAGTTCCATCACCAGGTACAGCTGGCTTTCCCATTCGTCGAACGTGTAAATGTGAATGATGTTGGTGTGATTGAGCCGGGCGCAGGCGCGCGCCTCGCGATAAAAACTTTCCAATGCCTTCTTGTCTTCGAGCAGCTCCTTCTTCATCAACTTCACCCCCACGAGCCGTTCCAGCATTGTGTCCCAGGCGCGGTAAACCGTGCCCATGCCACCGGCGCCGACCACGCTCTGCAGTTCAAACTGCCGCAATTGCATCGGCATCATGATCGGATGCCCGCACTTGTTGCACGGCACGGTGCCCAGCGGTTGCAGGTCGCCGGGAATGAAGACTTTCGTCTCACACCACCCGCACGTGACCATTCGCAGCGATTCGCTCATGCTCTGAAGTCAATCTACCACCGTCCGGCTGTCCGACAAGCCGAGAAAGTGCATTCTTGATCGGACAAAAAACTCTTTGACAAATGCGTCCTGATGGTGTTTCTTCCTTCCGGTTGAATATGAAAAACACGTTTGCTCAAACGCTAAAGCACGCGCAGACCACCGGACGCATGTCCATTTGGACGCGCGTTTGCCGGCGTTTTGGCATCGAGGGAGTGAAATTCTGATAGAACGAAAAACAATTTCTGAAACCCGCGATTGCCAGTCAATCGCGGGTTTTTCGCTTTTAAACCAAAACCAACGAAAGGAAAAAACATGAATAATAACAAAACCAGGGTGCCGACGAGGTTCGGCCCCGAAACCCGGTTCGAACTGCGACCGGCCCCGCCGGCGCCGTTTCGCGCCCTGCAGGAAACCGAGTTCGAGCAGCTCAAAGAACGTCTGCTCCGGCGGCGATTGGCCGGCGCAACCGCGCCGGGGTTGAATCCTCCGGTGCGGCGCGCGGCCAACGAGGCGGCGGCACTGGCCTGGGCGACGTTGTACCCATTGCTGGTGTTCCCGGTGCTGTTCGAGGAAAAAGCCCGGGCGGCTCTCCGCCAGGCCGAACGCCAGGCGCAAATTCTTGAGAGCACCCGTGAACTGCTCGCCGTATGAAAACGCACCGCAAACCTGAGGCGGGAATGGTGGCGTGTGCGGGCGGTCGTCAGCATCAGCGAATCATTTCGCGCTGATGCCGACGGCTGCTCGCCACGCCTTTTGATTTAGTGGGGAACAACTGGAGCGCGGACAGCTTGTCTGCAAGTTGGAGCTTGGGCTTCAGCTCGATGTGATTCTGTCCGCGCTCTTGCCAGTCGGAACTCAGCGTTCCTCGATGCGCTGAATGCGCGCCCCGAGCTTTCGCAGCTTCGCGTCCATGTTCTCGTAGCCGCGGTCCAGATGATAGATGCGGTTGACCTGCGTTGTGCCTTTGGCCGCCAAACCGGCAATCACCAGCGCGGCCGACGCGCGCAAATCGCTCGCCATCACCGGCGCGCCGCTCAATGGCCTGCCGCCTTTGACAATCGCACTGGGGCCTTCGATTTCGATGTCTGCGCCCAGCCGCGCCAGTTCGCTCACATGCATGAACCGGGATTCAAATATCCGTTCCGTGATGATGCTGATGCCCGGCGCGAGCGCGAACAGCGACATCATCTGCGCCTGCACGTCCGTTGGGAAACCGGAATAAGGCAGCGTCGTCACGTCCGAAGGCTTAAGCCGACCGTTGCGACGCACCAGCAATTTGTCGCCTCGCCGTTCCACCGCCACACCTGCTTCGTCTAATTTGTCAATCACCGCGCGCAAATGGTCCGCGCGCGCTCCTTTGAGCGTGACCTCGCCGTTGGTCGCGGCGGCGGCAATGGCAAACGTGGCCGCTTCAATCCGGTCGGGAATGATTTCGTGTTCCGCTCCGTGTAATTTTGCGACACCGGTTACGGTAATCGTCGGACTACCGGCGCCGGAAATTTTCGCGCCCATCGCATTCAGGAAGTTGGCCAGGTCAACCACTTCCGGTTCGCAAGCCGCGCTTTCGATGACGGTGACGCCTTCCGCCAGCGTCGCCGCCATCATTACGTTGGCCGTGCCCAACACGGTTGAGCCGGCGCGTCCGCCGAGAAACATCGGTACGCCGGTGAGGTGTTTCGCCGTGGCGCTGACATAGCCGCCGGCGATCTCAATCCTGGCGCCCAGCGCCGCAAAACCCTTCAAATGCAGGTTGATTGGTCGGGCGCCGATGATGCAACCGCCAGGCAGCGACACTCGCGCCTTTTTAAGACGACCGAGCAGCGGACCCATGATGCAAACGGAGCCACGCATTTTGCGGACGAGCTCGTAATCGGCGTAGCCGCGCACCTTGTGGGCGTGAACGGTCAGCGTGTCGCGCTCGAACCTGACCGTGGCTCCGAGCGATTCGAGGATTTGCACCATGAAACGCGTATCGCTGAGGCGGGGCACGTGACGGATGATACACGGTTCGTCGGTCAACAGCGTCGCCGCCATGATCGGCAACGCGGCGTTTTTGCTGCCGCTGATGGTCACTTCGCCGTGCAGGGGCACGCCACCTTTGATTAGAAAACTTTCCATAAGAAATCGAATTTTGGTTCAGCCGGAGATTTACACAGGTTGGTACGGATGAAGATCTCCGCGCGAACGCTTTTTGGAAAATCTGTGTTCATCTGTGGTTAAAAATCAGCGTCGGGCGACCAGAATTCTGGCGTGTTGAGAGTAATCTTCCTTCACCGCTTCGACAACCCACTTTTCTTCCTCAAAAATCTTCTGGATGGTTTCGGCCTGACCATCACCAAATTCCAAGAGGATGCGACCTTCGGGTTTCAGGAATGACCCCGCTTCCTTTGCCATCAACCGGTAATAACCCAGGCCGTCGGTGCCGCCGTCCAGCGCGCCGTGTGGGTCGAAATCGCGCACCTCGGGCTGAAGTGTGGCGATTTCGGCGGACGGAATGTAGGGCGGATTACTGACGACAAGGTCAAAGCGCGTGTCGCGGGACAATGCGGCAAATCCGTCGCCCTGCAAAAACTGAATCCGCCCGGCGACATTGTTTCGCGCCGCGTTGTCCTTCGCCAACGCGAGCGCGTCCGGCGAAATATCCGTGGCAACGATTTTTGCGGATGTACATTTGGCCGCCACGGCGATGGCGATGCAACCGCTGCCGGTGCCGAAATCTAAAGCGGTTGAGGGTTGCGGGTTGAGAGTTGAAAGCAAATTCCAGCTTAGTTCGGCGAGGATTTCCGTTTCCGGACGGGGAACCAGGACCTGACGGTTCACGGCGATTTCGTAGCCGCAGAAGGAAGTGGAGCCGGTGATATGCTGGAGAGGTTCGCGTTGCCCGCGGCGCTTGATGTAGTTCCGCAACGAGTCGGTTTCCGCCGGCGTGAGCACACGCTCGAAATTCAAATACAGCTTCATGCGCGGCATTTTTAACAGTTGCGCCAGCAGAAGTTCGGTTTGCAGGCGCGGCGAATCAACGCCTTTTTTGGCCAGAAAATCCGCGCTCTTCTGAATCGCCTCAAGAACGGTCACAGGAGGAATCTAAATTGGAACCTCCCAATTAAAAACTCTTTTGGTCGGAAACATTTTTGTCGCGGCTGTGCATGAACAGGCCGGTTTGGTAAACGATGTAATAACCAGCCGTCAGCCCAAAAATAAAAAAAGTCAGCGGACTTTGCATGGGCGGCGGATGGTGGGACGCGACGGCAACGTCGTGCATGATCATGAAGCGATAAGCGATCCGTCCGACCAGCAATGCCGACAGGATAACTCCGATGAGCGTGTTGGGTGTGTAAAAATGCCCGGCGGCGGTGGTTTCAAATTGTGTCAGGCGCAGGCCGATCCACCCCAGCACCAAGCCCAGCGCCAGGCCTCCGCCCATGCCCCAAAGCAGCCGCGGCTGGGACAGCGATACCGCGATGATGATTGCGCTGAACAAGCCGAGGATGGAAACGGAAACCATGGCGCGGCGTGGCCGCAAGGGTTGCCGGCCAATGCTGCGACGAACACGTCGGTAAATCCGCCAGACAACAAAGGCCAGCGCCGCACCAAAGACAGGCGTGGAGGACATCATTCGCGCAGGCTAAATTTTCATTGATGATTGTCCAGACGAAACGCCTTTTGCGGGTCATGACCCATTGTTAATCCGGTTGAAATGGAAGACCTGAAGCCTTATTGCCCCGCCACACCCTTGAGAAAGGCAAGAATGAGTTCGGGCAGGTACTGGCTGTAACCGCCCTCCAGCGCGCTGAACATCGGCACGCCGAACGCACGCAACGACTGGCCGAGCCAGTAAAAATCCTCGATGGCGAGCACGCCTTGCACTAGCGGATCGCGGATGTAGGCATCGAAGCCGGCGGACACGGCAACCAGATCGGGCTGGAAATTTTTCAAATCGGCCAGCGCGCGCGCGAGCGCGGTGCGATACGTTTCGCGCGACACGTCCGGCGCAACGGGATAGTTGAAACAGTTATTTCCGGCGTTGACGGCGCCCGTGTCGGGATAACACGGGTGCTGATGGACGGAAAAAACCGCGATCCCGGGCCGATCGAGCAAAATCGCTTCCGTCCCGTTGCCGTGATGCACGTCAAAATCGAAAACGGCGACGCGTTTTATGCCGTTGGCCGTGGCTTCGAGCGCGGCAATGGCAACGTTGTTCAAGTAACAAAATCCCATCGCCTGGTCGCGCGTGGCGTGATGGCCCGGGGGCCGCATCAAACTAAAGGCCTGTTCACCACTGCGCGCGGCGGCCAGCGCGTCGAGTGCGGCGGCAACGGAGGCGCGGGCGTAGCTGGCGATGTTTTCGTAATACGGCGTGTCGGCATCGAACGGCTGCGGGATTTGCAAACGCGCGAGCAGTTCCGGCTCATGAGCGCGGAGAATTTGTGCATCGGTCACCTTGCCAGGGGCGGCCCATTCAACCGGCAGCGCGGTCTGGTGTTGCAAATGCTCCAGGGTTTTTGTGATGCGCTCGGGGCATTCCGGATGGCCGCTGTGCGAGTAGCCGGCGCAACGCTCGTCGGTTATGATTTTCATTTGGCGCCGCCACGCTTAACAAAAAGTCTATCCCGGGGGGAGCAGATTCTTTTTTGCATTTGCGGGACACTCCGCTACGTTGGTTCGCATCTGAACAATTATGAAGGAACAAATGCTTGCAGTTGCGGCGGCGCTGGGTGTCTTGACGATTCATGCCGGCGCGTGGGATTACGAGGGACATCATGCCATCAACGAACTGGCGCTGGCATCGTTGCCGGCGGATTTCGGCGGCTTCACCCTGACTCCCGCCATGCGGAATCGCATCGCCTTTCTCGCGGGCGAGCCGGATCGCTGGCGGAACGTGAGCGATCTGCCGCTCAAACACGTCAACGGGCCGGATCATTACATTGATCTGGAGGATTTGAAACTTTACGGACTGACGCCGGAGACATTGCCGTTGCTGCGTTATGACATGGTCGTGGACATCGCGCGGGAACGGACGGCGCACCCGGAGAAATTTCCGCCAATTGATCCGGCCAGGGATGCCGACCATACCCGCGAGTTGAGCGGGTTCCTGCCCTGGGCGATCACTGAAAACTACGAAAAGCTAAAGTCCTGTTTTAGTTATCTAAAAACGTTTCAGAAATACGGCGGCACACCGGAGGAGATCGCCGAGGCGCAGGCCAACATCGTCTATGTCATGGGAGTGATGGGTCATTACGTTGGCGACGGATCGCAGCCGTTGCACACGACGATGTATTTCAACGGCTGGATCGGGAACAATCCACATGGCTACACGACCAACCAGAAATTCCACGCCTGGATTGACGGTGGGTACTTTCACAAGACCGGCGGAATTGACGTCGGGGAGCTGGCCGGAAAAATTCATGTGGCCCGACGCCTGGTCAATGCGAACCAGCCCGACGGAATGTTCCATGACGTCGTGGAATATCTCTTCGAGCAAAATAAGCTGGTCGAGCCGCTTTATGAACTGGAGAAAGAAGGCAAGTTGAGCGGCGAGGGTGATCAGGGCCTGGCGGGCCGGGCGTTTCTGGACGGCCAGTTGGTCAAGGCCGGCCAGATGCTGGGCGACATTTGGTACACTGCGTGGCTCGAAGCTCCCGAGGATCAATATCTCCAGGCGCAACTGGCACAGCGTAATGCCGCTCCATCGGGAACGGTGAAGAAGCCGTGAGTTAATCCGGTTTGCCCGCTGCGTCCTGGCCCTGGCGCGGCACCCAATGCGCCTGGTTTTGGAACTGGTAACACGATTGCAGATTTCGCGGATGCCGCAGATTTTTTTTATTTATCCGCGTAATCCGTGTAACCTGTTGTCCGCAACATGAAACATTTTAAGGCCATCGCCGCGATGTCGCTGAACCGTGTGATCGGCGCGGGGAACAAGATCCCGTGGCACCTGCCGGAGGACTTCAAGTGGTTCAAAAAAATGACCGCCGGCAACGTCGTCATCATGGGGCGCAAAACCTTCGAGAGTCTCGGCAAACCGCTGCCCAACCGCATCAACATCGTCTTGAGCCGGCATCCCGGCCGGTTGCAACGCGATTTTCCGGAGGTCTTCGGCGACGCCTGGGTGGGTCGTGGCAAGACGCACATTCCCGACCGGCCGCACCAGTTTGAACTGCCGAAAGTTGGCGGTGCGGCGACGGTGGATTTGCGCATCATCAAGGATTTCCTGAAGCTGGATCCGGCGAGTTCGCCGCTGGAATTTTTCATCGCCGGCGGCGCCCAAGTTTATGAACAAGCCCTGCCGCTGTGTTCCGATCTTTACCTGACGCTGGTGAACCGCGAGGTGGAAGGCGACGCCTTTTTCCCGCCGTTCGCGGACAAGTTTGAACTGGTGGAAACGCTTCGCGACGAACCGGAGTTCAAAATCCTGCATTATCAGCACAAATCCTTGTCGAAATAATAGAAGGTAGGGCGGGCAGTCTTCTGACCGCCGTTTGTGTGAATGCATTTGGCCGTCGGCGCGCACGGAGTGACGCGCCCCACCTACAAACAAAAACAGGCGGACCGTTGCCGGCCCGCCTGGGTGAAACCAATTTTGGTACGGAGATTTATTCCGTCTTCTGCGCCTCGTCGGCGGCGTCGAAGGCGTGCTGCAACGCCACGAGGTCTTCGCCGGGCTTGAGGGCATCAAATATTTTCTGCTCTTCCTTGAGCTGTTCGTCGGTGTAGCTGGCGGCTTTGATGGACAGGCCGATGCGGCGCTCGCCCTTGTCAATCTTGATGACGCGCGCGGTCACATCCTGGCCGGCCTTGAGCACGTTCTTGATCTTGTCCACGCGCTCCTCGCTGACCTGCGAGATATGCACGAGACCGTCAATCTCGTGCTGCAAACCGATGAACGCGCCGAAGCTGGCGAGCTTCGTAACCTTGCCTTCGACCACATCGCCGACCTTGTACAGCGTGTCAATGTTCGCCCAGGGATCCGTGGAGAGCTGCTTCATGCCGAGCGCGATGCGCTGGTTCGGGCGGTCCACTTCGAGCACCACGGCCTCGACTTCGTCGCCCTTCTTGAGCACCTCGGACGGGTGGTTGATCTTGCGGGTCCAGGACACGTCGGACACGTGAATCATGCCGTCAATGCCCTCTTCCAGTTCCACAAACGCGCCGTAGCTGGTGAGGTTGCGCACCTTGCCCTTGACGTGGGTGCCGACCTGGTATTTTTGCGCGGCGTTGTCCCACGGATTGGACTCGAGCTGGCGGACGCCGAGGGAGATTTTTTGTTCCTCACGGTTGATGCCGAGAACGATGGCTTCAATTTCCTGGTCCTGCTTGAGCACATCGCTGGGCTTGGCCACCCGCTTGGTCCACGACAATTCGGTAACGTGGACGAGACCTTCAACGCCCATTTCCAGTTGCACAAACGCGCCGTAGGGCACGAGGCTGACGACCTTGCCCTTGACCTTCGCGCCGACGGGATACTTCGTCTCGATGTTGTCCCACGGGTTGGCGAGCTTCTGCTTGAGGCCGAGGCTGACACGTTCCTTTTCCTTGTTCACGTCGAGCACGACCACGTCAATTTCCTGGCCGACCTTGAGAATTTCCGAAGGATGCGCGATGCGGCCCCAGCTCATGTCGGTAATATGGAGCAGGCCGTCAATGCCATTCAACTCGATGAACGCGCCGAAATCGGTGATGTTCTTGACCGTGCCTTTGC
>Ga0182030_10000934_pt1 | contig 58164 bp, 47 predicted proteins | sample 812S3MmetaG_FD_121299 | JGI IMG/M metagenome (GOLD analysis project Ga0182030, IMG submission 121299) | Permafrost microbial communities from Stordalen Mire, Sweden - 812S3M metaG (Illumina Assembly) | ecosystem: Environmental > Terrestrial > Soil > Wetlands > Permafrost | place: Sweden... | reverse complement strand
TTGCGATTTTCACCCGGCTTGAGCGGCGCGGCGCCGCTGACATATTTCTCGCGTTGCTCCGGCGTGCCGCGTTCGTGAATCGGCGCGAGGCCGAGATTGCCCGCGAGACTGCCCGTGGCCGCGCCGGCGTCCACCCAGGCAAGCTCGAACGCGAGCAGCGCCAGCGCCAGATTTTTCGGCCCGGCGATGTAACCGCCTTGCTCCGGTTCCAGCGACGCAGCGGTGATGCCGCTGTCGTCGTAATGCTGCAGCAGCGCGTTTTTCTCCGCCGTCCATTCGTGCGAGTTGCGTCCGCCGGCGGCCACGAGCCGGGCAACCGGCCCGCGCGCCACGCCACGCGCCGACTGCACGAGCATGTGCAGTTCGTAGCGGTCGGCGAAGCGCCACATGATCTGGCGGACGTCGTCGGAGGGCAAAGTGGTCAAGGCGGTTGGGGCCGGTAATTTTTTTTCTTCAGCGATGGCTTGCATAAAAATTTCTTTTGGGACGTTTTTGTGGTTGTTGGTGCTCCCAATAAATACCGGGCCGGCAATAAGAATCAATTCTTTTTCCTGTTTCGACAATCTAGTTTGCTAAAGCCTGAATAATGCTTGAAAGGTGGTTTGCTAATCCCGGCTGCCGCCGGCGGAAATTTCGGGGCCGGTCGCGGAAAATATCTTTCCTGTTTTCGCGCCTGCCCCGTGAAGCCCTGGATTTTTTTGTCCGGACCAACCAGGCCGCAACGCCCAAAAATTTCTGCTTCGTGACCCGGCGTTTTTGTGGTTAAAATTTTCGGCATGAGCAAAACTGCACTCCTGTTTGCCGGGCAAGGCGCGCAAGTCGTCGGCATGGGCAAAGACCTCGCCGAAAAATTTCCCAGCGCGCAAGCGTGGTTCGACCGCGCCAACGCCGCGCTCGGCTACGATCTCGCTGGCATCTGTTTCAACGGCCCGGAAGCCGATTTGACCAAAACCGAAAACGCGCAGCCGGGAATTTTTCTCGTGAGCTGGGTCTGCTTTCAACTGCTCAAAGAACAAGTCCAAAGTCTAAAGTCCAAAGTCCAAAGTCTCGGCACGGCGGGCACGACTTTGGACTTTGGACATGGGACTTTGGACTTCCAAGCCACCGCCGGTTTGTCGCTCGGCGAATTCACCGCGCTGACGGCGGCGGGCGCGATGAGTTTTGAGGACGGATTGCGCGTCGTGCGCCAGCGCGGAAAATTTATGCAGGAAGCGTGCGATGTGACCAAAGGCGGCATGGCGGCGATCATCGGCTTGGACGAAGCGGCGACGCGCGAAGTTTGCGCTGAGGCTGGCGTGGTGCTGGCGAATTTGAATTGTCCCGGCCAGCTCGTCATTTCCGGTGCCTCGGAAAAAATTGTTAAAGCGTGCGAACTCGCCAAGGCCAAAGGTGCGAAGCGCGCGCTGCCGTTGCCGGTGGCGGGCGCGTATCACTCGCCGCTCATGGCCAGCGCACAACCGAAGCTCGGCGCGGAACTGGCGAAGGTGAATTTGATTTCGCCCATCGTGCCGGTGGTTTCCAACGTCACGGTACAGCCGCACGGATCTGACATTTCCGCGAAGCTCGTCGAGCAGGTTTGCGCGTCGGTGCTGTGGGAAAACTCGATGCGCAATTTGCTGGCGCAGGGTTTCACGCGGTTCATCGAACTTGGACCGGGCACGGCGTTGAGCGGTTTTATGAAGCGCATTGATAAAACGGCGACGATGCTGAACGTCGCGGACGTGGCGAGCTTGGAAGCCACCGTTAAAGCGCTTTCTGTTTAGCCACAGATTTTCACAGATGAAACACAGATAAAGCATGAAACAACGGCAGATGAATTCAGTAGCTAGGTCGCTTTGCGAGTATTTGTGCTCGCGAAACAACGACATTGGAGGCTATTGGGGGGTTGGTTTGCTTTGTTTGGCTTCCAAGCGGGAGAAAAGAAAAAAGTTTGGTTTTAGAATTCGCCCAGGCGAGATGGTGCGAATCCATGGTTATGAAATTTCAGAATCGAAAACAGTAACTGACAAGTTGGTTAAGCATAATCTTGATTCAATCGAGGGACGCCTTTCATTTTTTGAAGACGGTCGTTATCCGCATGGAGCAGAAAAATATACCTGCGGAATTGCCATCGCTGTAACTCAAGATGGACGAACCGGAATGAACATAGGCCATGTTGAATGTTGGCCACATGATCCATCGCGAGAATTGCGTTCGCGCCGCGCAGACGCCGCAAATGCGAGCGTATTATCATTGTTGGAGCGCTTGAAAAACTTTATTAAGTGAGCCGCGTTTTGTTTGCTTAAAATTTTTGTTCCTTTTCATCTGTGTTCAATCTGTGTTTCATCTGTGGCTGAAAAACAATTTATGAGCCAACTCACCAATCAAATCGCCGTTGTCACCGGTGCGGGCCGTGGAATCGGCCGCGCCATTGCGTTGAAATTCGCCAATGAAGGCGCGGAGGTCGCCGTCGTCTCGCGCACGCAGGAAAATTCCGAGAAGGTCGCGGCGGAAATCCGCGCGCTCGGCCGCAAGGCGTGGGCGCACGCGGTGGACGTGTCGGATGCCGCCGCCGTCAGCGCCGCCGCCGAGAAAATTCTCGCCGAAGCTGGCAAGGTGGACATCCTCGTCAACAACGCCGGCGTCACGCGTGACGGTTTGCTGATGCGCATGAGCGATGCGGATTGGGACGTGGTGTTGGACACGAATTTGAAGGGCGCATTTCTCGTCACGAAGGCGTTCAGCCGCGCGATGATCAAGGCGCGTGCCGGCCGCATCATCAACATTTCGTCGGTCATCGGCCTCATCGGCAACGCGGGGCAGTGCAATTACGCGGCGAGCAAGGCCGGCTTGATCGGCTTCACGCAGTCGTGCGCGCGCGAGTTCGCAGGACGCGGCATCACGGTCAACGCGATTGCGCCGGGCTTCATCCAGACGGACATGACTTCGGAGCTGAAAGAGGAAATGAAGGCGGCGTTGCTCAAGCAGATTCCGCTCGGCAGTTTCGGCGAGGCGGACGACATTGCGGGCGCGGCGCTGTATCTGGCCAGCCCGGCGGCGCGCTATGTCACCGGCCAGGTTTTGACGGTGGACGGCGGGATGGTGATGTGAAAACCGTTGCGGTGCGGAGCGTTAAAACGTTTCACCGGAGTTGGCCGGGAGCGTGGCAACAAGAATTATTTTTTCGCGCAAAATAAATTTGAAATCGAGGCTTGACGGTTTGGGCGGTTGCAAGCTAGATAGATAGTCAAAATTATGTCAGACAAACCTATTGACCAACGTGTAAAGGACATCGTCGTGGAACAACTCGGCGTGAAACCCGACCAAGTGACGCCACAGGCGAAGTTCATTGAAGACCTCGGCGCGGACTCGCTCGACACTGTCGAGCTGGTGATGGCGCTGGAAGAAGAGTTCGGCATCGAAGTGCCGGACGAACAGGCCGAGAAACTCCAGAGCGTCGGCGACGTGATCAAATACGTCGAAGAAAACGCGAAGTAAACGAAATTTGAGCCACCGGGGCAGTTTAGGCTGGACACAGCCCGAACTGCCCCTTTTGATTTTGTCATGGCAAACAACTATTCCGACCGCCGCGTGGTCGTCACCGGACTGGGCGTCGTCACGCCGCTCGGCCACGACCTGAACACCTTCTGGCAAAACCTGGTCACCGGCCAGTGCGGCATTGATAAAATCACCGCGTTTGACGCCGCTGCGTTCGACACGCAAATCGCCGGCGCGGTGAAAAATTTTGATCCGGCGCTCGCGTTTCCGTCGCCCAAGGATGTCCGCCGCACCGACCGCTACTCGCAGTTCGGCGTTTATGCCGCGTGGAAAGCGCTGCAAGATTCCGGCCTCGAACTCGAAAAGGAGAATTGCGACGAGATCGGCGTGTTTCTCGGCTCCGGCATCGGCGGGTTGCAGACCACCAGCGAGCAGATGAAAATCCTGCTGGATCGCGGTCCGGGCCGGCTCTCGCCGTTCATGATTCCGATGCTGATTTCCAACATGGCATCCGGCCTCATCTCGATGTATTTCAATTTGCGCGGCCCGAATTTCGCCACCTGCTCCGCCTGCGCCACCGCCAACCACGCCATCGGCGAGGCCTGGCGCACCATCAAAATGGGCGACGCGCAGGTGATGTTCGCCGGCGGTGCCGAGGCGACGATTGTGCCCATCGGCATCGGCGGCTTCTGCGCCATGCGCGCCATGAGCACGCGCAACGACGATCCGAAACACGCATCGCGCCCGTTTGACAAGGACCGCGATGGATTCGTCATGGGCGAAGGCGCGGGCGTGCTCGTGCTGGAAGATTTGGAACACGCCAAAAAACGCGGCGCGCAGATTTACTGCGAGATCGCCGGCTACGGCAACACCGCCGACGCGCATCATCTCACCTCGCCGTCACCCGGCGGCGAAGGCGCGGCCCGCTGCATGAAAATGGCTTTGCGCTCCGGCGGCCTCAACCCCACCGACATTTCCTACATCAACGCCCACGGCACCTCCACGCCGCAGGGCGACTTCTGCGAAACGCAGGCCGTCAAATCCGTTTTTGGCGACCACGCAAAGAAACTCGCTGTCAGTTCCACCAAGGGCGCGACCGGCCACATGCTCGGCGCCGCCGGCGCGGTGGAAATGGCCGCGTGCGCGCTGGCCATCAAACACAGTCTCGTCCCGCCGACCATCAACCTGCAAAATCCCGATCCCGAATGTGATTTGGATTACGTGCCGAACACCGCGCGCGAAATGAAGGTGGACGCCATCGTCAACAACTCCTTCGGCTTCGGCGGCCACAACTCGACCATCTCGGCGAAGAAATTTGTGGGGTGAAATTTTTCACCGTGAGCCGGTGACGGGCTTGACTTATTATGAATAAACAACCTTTGAGCAAGCAAGAGCGGGTGTTGCGTGCCTTGACAAATTCAAGTTTGCTTCTGGTTCAACCAGGTTTTCCCGTCGAGCAGCGAACCATTTTCGGGCTTTGTGGGGATGATTCTGATTTGGCAGTCTCCATTAAATGGCATGACTCGACCGGTTGCAAATGGGCGGCAAACTTCACCGAAGAAAGTTTGTCGAGCGCAACCGTTGCACAGAATCAAATCACGCTGAAAGATTCAGAAGACGAAGCCGTTTGTGTGGAATTCTACGACCTGAAGGCTGGAGATTTTTGATACACTGGGAAAATTCAGTTGGTTGTCATTTGACGCAGCAAACGGCATGAGGCAGCATCCAAAATGTTGGTTGAAAATTTACCTGTGAACAATCTCCTCATACCACTGCCAAAACCCGGCTTAAGCCTCACCACCTTGAGCGGAATAATGTCTGGGCTGGACGAAGCGCCGATTAAAATTAGTGTTGGTCAACGGGAAGATAACAAACTGCGCCTGGACGATCGCGCCGCTCATCAATGGTATCGCTTTATTCTTTCATTTCCACCTCATCTGGTTCGCAATTATATTGCCAAGTTTGATTTGGATGCGCGGCATCGTGTTTTGGACCCGTTCTGCGGAACGGGAACAACGATGGTCGAATGTAATAAATTCGGAATTTCCTCTTTCGGTTTGGAACCCAACCCTATTGCCTGTTTCGCAAGCCGGACAAAACTGAATTGGAATGTTGATCCTGATGAATTGCTCCAACACGCGCAAGCCATCGCCAAAGCCGTCACTCGACGATTAAAAAAGGATGGTTTGACTGAAGATGCCGGGTTGCCGCTATTTCAGAGTCGGGCTGTTGCCCCGGCAGTGCTCAGAAGTATCTCCCCGGAAGCAGGCGATTTGTTGTTAAGCGATTCCATCAGTCCAACGCCTTTGCACAAGACTCTGGTATTGCTGGAAGAAATTGATGGGCAGCGCGAAGACCGCTTTCGTGATCATGAACGACTGGCCTTGGCTGCCTGTCTGGTCAGCGGTATAAGCAATCTGCACTTCGGACCTGAAGTTGGTGTTGGTCCGGCCAAGGCTGATGCCCCGGTGGTATCGCTTTGGCTGAAAGGCATCCGGGCAATGGTTGAAGATTTGCGGAAGCTTCAAAACATAACGGGTGCAGACGCGATTGTTCACCAAGCTGACGCTCGCGATGTTTCCCGTGTTCTGCCACCGGAGTCGGTAGATGCCGTTATCACTTCGCCACCCTATCCGAACGAAAAAGATTACACCCGCACCACCCGGCTTGAATCTGTCTTGCTGGGGTTTATTCAGTCAAAGCAAGATTTGCGTGCGCTCAAGCAACGGCTGGTGCGTTCGAATACACGAAGCGTTTACAAAGCGGACACCGATGACGCGCTTGTCAGCGGTCATCGGGAGATTCAGCGTATTGCCACTGCGATTGAACAGCGACGCATTGAACTTAACAAAGATTCTGGCTTTGAGAAACTTTACGCGCGAGTCACCAAGCTGTATTTCGGCGGCATGACGCGCCATTTGTCCGAGCTTCGCACCGTTCTTCGCCCTGGTGCGCAGTTGGCTTATGTGGTCGGTGACCAAGCCTCTTACCTGCGAGTCATGATCCGCACCGGCCAGATCTTAGCTGGCATTGCCACCTCGCTGGGCTACGAAGTAACCGGCATTGATTTATTTCGCACCCGCCTCGCCACGGCCACGCGCGAGCAATTACGCGAAGAAGTCGTTCTGTTACGCTGGCCGGGAAAATTCCGCAAACGAGCTAAACGTCCATGAAATCCAAGAATCGTTACGCCGCCATCATTGAGCGCATCTTCAATTCCAAATTCAAGCCCGGCACTACCCATTTGGATTTTGAGCGGGACGAAATAGTGACCATTGCCCGGCAACTGCGGCTTAAGCTTCCCAAGAACCTTGGGGACTTGATCTACAGCTTTCGCTACCGCTCGGCCCTTCCACCATCTATTCAAACAAAAGCCGGGGCTGGAAAAACCTGGATTATCCGCTCGGTAGGTAGAGCCAAATACCGGTTCGTTCTTATGCCGGACAACCCGATAGTTCCAAATAAAAACCTCGCCGAAACGAAGGTGCCTGATGCAACGCCGGGCATCGTGACAAAATATGCGTTCGATGATGAACAAGGCCTGCTCGCACGTTTGCGTTACAACCGCTTGGTGGACATTTTCAGTGGCGTGACTTGCTACTCCCTCCAGAACCATCTCCGAACCACCACCCCCGACATGGGACAGGTCGAAACGGATGAAATCTATGTTGGGCTGGATAAACGAGGCGCGCACTTTGTTTTCCCCATCCAGGCGAAAGGCGGAACAGACAAGCTGAACGTCGTTCAAATCGAACAGGACTTTGCTGTGTGTGCGCACAAATTTCCATCATTGATCTGTCGGCCAATGGCTGCGCAATTTATCGAAGACGGTGTGATTGTGCTCTTCGAGTTTGAACAAACTGATGCCGGCGTGCGTATCAGTTCCGAGAAACATTACAGACTCGTTCCCCCGGATGAAGTCAGCGAGGCCGACCTCCAGAACTATCGGCAGAGAATTGCGGAATAAGTCGTCAATCATGAATTTTCTTCCTCTCATCGAATCCAAACGCGAAGGTAAAACTCTCGCGCCGGAACAGATTCAAGAAATCATCCGCGAATTCACCGCCGGGAAAATTCCCGACTACCAGATGGCCGCGCTGCTCATGGCCGTTTATTTTCGCGGCCTCGACACCGCCGAAACCACCGCGCTCACGCTCGCCATGCGCGACTCCGGCGATGTGCTGAAATTTCCGATAGATTCCCGACCGCTCGTGGACAAACATTCCACCGGCGGCATTGGCGACAAAGTTTCGCTTCCGCTCGCGCCGCTGCTGGCGTGCCTTGGTTTCCGCGTGCCGATGATTTCTGGTCGCGGCCTCGGCATCACCGGCGGAACGCTCGACAAGCTGGATTCCATTCCTGGCTTCCAAACACTGTTGGCCGCCGCGCAAATTGTCGCGCAAGTCCAGCAAGTCGGTTGCGTCATTTGCGGGCAAACGGACAAAATGGTTCCCGCCGACAAAAAAATTTACGCGCTGCGCGACGCCAGCGGCACCGTGCCGAGCATCACGCTCATCACCGCCTCGATACTTTCCAAAAAATTAGCCGAAAGTTTGGACGCGCTCATTCTCGACGTGAAATTCGGCTGCGCCGCGTTCATGCAAACCAAGGCCGACGCGCGCAAGCTGGCGAAAGCGATGGTCGCGCTCGGCAATGAATGTGGCACCAACACGCGCGCGATTTTGACCGACATGAACACGCCGCTCGGCCGCGCCGCCGGCAACTGGCTGGAAGTGAAAGAAAGTGTGGCGTGTTTGGAAAAAGCGGAAAGCGGAAAGCGGAAAGCGGAAACATCCGACTTGCGTGAACTTGTCCTCGACTGCGCCGCGCATTTGCTGGTTCAAACAGGCAAATCAAAATCGCTCGCGGCCGCGCGCAGGCTGGCGGAAGAGTGTTTGAACTCCGGCGAGCCGCGAAAAAAGTGGGACGAGATGCTCGTCGCCCAAGGCGCGGACTTGAAAGCGTTCAACCGCAAGCTCGCGCTGGATTCCACGGCGAAAGTCGTTGTCGAAGTAAAAGCTGAAAAAGCCGGTTATATTTCCAAATGCGACGCGCGCATCATCGGCGAAATCATCCGCGATCTCGGCGGCGGGCGGCACACGAAAGATTCGGCCATCAATTATGATGTCGGCGTGGATCAAATTGCCAAGCCCGGCGAACGCGTGGAAAAATCCGGCGGGCTTTGCCGCATTCACGCGAACGATGCGGCGCAGGCCAAAGCCGCTGAAGCACGGCTGCAAACCGCTTTTGAAATTTCCGCCAAACGCAAATTGCCGGTCCCGCTGATTTGCGAAATCCTCAACTGATTTTCTCCCAAATCTTGATTCCGGGAGACGCCACGCACAACTCATCCACGCGTGGCAGCAAGGCTTTGAGGTGCGGCGATTGCAAGTGCGTGTCGAGATGCGCCTGGCTCGTCCAGTTTTCGTGAAAGAGAAATTTTGCGGGGTCTTCCGGCAACGCGTGCAAATCGTAATTGATGCAGCCCGCTTCCTTGCGCGTCGGCGCGACGAGGCCGATCAGGACTTTTTTCAATTCCGCTTCTTTGCCCGGTTTCGCCTGAAAAGTGGCGACGACGGTGATGTTTTTTTTGTTCATATTTTTTGGCGCAGCCGGTGGCACTGCGCGGAGTTGGTGGCTGAAACTTTGCGGGAAAAAGCAGCTTTGTTCAAGGCTGCTGATTGTGCTGTTGTTCGCCGGACAGCCGGGCGCTCCGCAGTCTGCGGAATCGGGCAAAGTCCGCATCTTCGGCTTGTAGCTTGGCCAGCCGGTCGCCGGTGACAGTCGGTGTGTTCGTGAGGCCGTAGGCATCTTCCAACCGGGTGATTGGGTCAATCATCGCCCACGTCAGCCAAGGCAGCCAGGTGTTGACGCCGTGACCGCGCGGCGGTGCCAGCGATAATGCTTCGGTGCAAAGTCCCGTGTGGCCGTATCCAAGCGAACCATTGATGTCCATTCCCGACTTGGTATTGAAAAGGAGTTGGCGCGCGATGGCGGCGTAATGAGCGTCGCCGGTGGCAAGGTAGAGGCGGTAATATAAAAATGGTGCCGCCGCCAGAAAAAGGTCGGCTCCCGAATGACCCGTCGCGATTAGGCTGAAGCCCGTGGTCGTGCCACCTTTTGGAAAAGTGACGAGGCTGTCGTCCAAGGGCAACGGAATGTTCCAGCAGTAAAGCCACGTCTCGGTAAAGTCGCCCGCCTGCGCCGCAGCTTCGAGCCAGCGCTTTTCACCAGTCGCGTCATGCAGGGCCAGAAAAGCATCCAGCGCCAGAAAACCAGCCTCTTTGTCCATGACGTTCGGATTGTCCGGCGTGCCGCCCACATACTCAAAAGCTTGATGAATATTAGCAAAGCTGTAATTGCCGGCCCGCACGGCGGCGGCGAGATATTTCTTTTCTCCGGTGGCTTTGGATAAATCCACCAAGAATTTAATGGGATGGGTGGTGTTCTGCTTGCCTTGGTTGACCGGGTGGCTGTCCCAGTCGTATTCGCGATACCAGGAACCGTCCAGGTTTTGGTGTTGCACCAGCCAGTCGCCAAAACCCCGGCAGAACCGCAGCCATTCTGGTTTTGGCCGCTGGGATGCCTGCATCAAATCCCAAGCCATGAGCGCACCGACCATGCCGTCACTGGTTATCCGCATAAAAGTATTGTAAGCACGCCAATGCGGCTGGGGATAAACATCAAACCAAGTGCGAGGCAAACCCTGTGCCGTCGGCGAATTCGTGGCCCAAAAATCCACCATCGCTTCGCCTTTGCGAAAAACTTCGTCGTCGTGTTTGAGCAAGCCATAGCGCAAAAGTTGATACGCCAGTGGAAGCTGCTGCCCCACAAATCCCATTTGATAATTGATGTCTTCATTTCCCATCAATTCGCCCTGCGGCAATCGCAGCCGGAAGGGAATGCCCGGCCAGCCGTTGTAGGATTTGCTCCAATCAGAAATCAATTTGATGCTCGCCTCGTAACCCGCCGCAATATCGGCGTGGGCAATCGCCGGCGGATTTTCTTCGTAAGCCGTGCGCCAGGCCTGACGCATGGCGGTGGGAAAATTTGTTTCCAGCGACAACCCGATCATGATTTTGTAGGAATGTTTTACGCCGGCTTGCACGGGATGAAAACGCTCCGCCCAATGCGTTCGCTGCCCCGCGCTTCGCCCGTTTGCCGGGTCGCGCAGGTAACTCCGTTCGCCTTCCGTCGCCGGATAACAAAACGACACCGCCGGATTTTCATGCGACCAGAGTCCCAGCGACGCCACTTGAACGCGGCCGTCAACCACACGTCCGGACTTGCCATCCGCCAGACACGTTGTTCCGACCGGCTCGCAGTGCGTCAGCGTGATCGTAGCCCCGGTATTTTTATTGCGCATCATCACCAGCGGCAGCGCCATGCGGTCTTCGCGGATGAGAAATACATTGTCCGACAAATCGGCTCCCAGCGCTCGTTTGGGAACCTGCTGGTTATCCAAATACCAAACGCCGGGAACAAAGATTTCCTGTTCGCGCAGCGGAGCCGGCGCGGAAGATTCAAGGCTGAAGCGGGTCATGAATCCCGCATCGTTGGTGCCGGGACTGCGAACTTGGACATCACGATCAAGCAAAAATGTTTCCGGCTGCTTCCCGCAGCGATAAGTGTCGGCAAATGCAAACACCGTGCCGGCACCGGTGCGAATTTCGCCTGCGCAGCGCAGCTCCGCGCCAACTTGAACCACTGACGAATAGTTTCCGCACAGCCAGTTCGTCGCCCCGGAAACGTCGAGCACCTCGACCATCAGCGGCAGTTTTGCTTGAAAATGCGCCGACCCGATTTTGGCCGGGAGGGAAACTTTCAAGCCGCCGGTTGGATTTGTGGAGAGGTCGAGACTGCATTGACCCGCAACCAGCGTCTGCGTCGGCCTTGCCAGAATGGTAAAATCGGCGTCCGACGCAACGCCGGCCAAAACCCCAAAGCCCAGCCCGGAGATCATCACCAACCAGCGGGCCATGCAGACATTCGCGCGGATTTGCGGCAAATTGTGCCAGCCGGCTTGCATTCAAGAAAGAGACCTTAAAATATTCTCCGCCGCCGCGCGCGGATTTTCCGCCGCGTAAATCGGCCGGCCGATCACCAGCCAGCTTGCGCCGGCCTGAATCGCCTCGCGCGGCGTGAGCGTGCGCTTCTGATCGTCGGCTTTTTCCGCGCCGGTGCGGATGCCGGGCGTCACGAGCTGGACGTGCGCGGGCAGGATTTTTCTCAGCGCGACAATTTCCAGCGGCGAACAAACCAGTCCGCGCAAACCGGATTTCACGGCGAGTTCCGCCAGCCGCAAAACTTGTTTCTCCGTGTCCGCTTCGCAGCCGATTTCCGCCAGCGTTTCATTGTTGGAACTGGTCAGCACGGTCACGCCGAGCACCAGCGGCGCGGGCAAACCGAGCGATTTTGCTGCGTCTTGCGCGGATTTTTCCGCCGCGCGCATCATCTCGCCGCCGCCGCTGGTGTGAATGGTGGTCATCTGCACGTCCAATCGCGTGGCGGCAGCAACGGCCTTGGCGACGGTGTTCGGAATGTCGTGAAATTTCAAATCCAGAAACACGCTCGCGCCGGTCGCGCGGATTTTTTTGACGATGTCCGGCCCGGCGGAAACGAACAGCTCCTTGCCAATCTTAAACGCGCCGACGGCGGGCGCGACCTGTTCTGCAAGTTTCAACGCCTGTTCCGCCGACGGCACGTCGAGCGCCACGATGATGGGATTTTTAGTAGCCACAGATGACACAGATAAACACAGACAAAAACCAAAGAAAAGTTTAACCGTCAGCCGGCGGAATTTTTTCGAGCAGCTCGTAATCCACCAGCGCGTAAAGCAGTTTGCCGTCCTGCCGCTTTTTCAAAGTGCCATCCGGGTTGAAACGCAAAATGACGTGCGCCGGTTTCATGTCCAGCACGCGAAACCCCATCTCAGCCATTTCGTCGGTAACATAGTCGGTGGTCTTTTTCAGAAACTCCAAACACGGTTCGCCTTCCATCTGCCACAGGTCAGCCACCTGCAGCGCGTCGTGGCCCTTGATCCAGCCGTAAATCAAAATGTATTGCCGGCGGATGTCGAGCGCGGCCTGCGGATAACGCGCGAGCTTTTGGGCGATCTTTGATTCCAGGCGGCCGCTTTGCCACAGTTGGAGCAAATCCGGCGGCTCGAAAATCGCCAGCGGTTTCTTCGTCGGCATCCGGCGGCGTTCCGGCGTGCGCCGCGCCGCGCGCAACTGCATCAGCACGGCGATTTCCTCGAACGGGCTGTTGAAGTCCGCGTTCATGTATTTCTCCAGCGTCAGCGTGTCCACCGGCAGTTCCTCGCCGACGCGGTTGTAGCGCACGACGATTTCGAGGCTCTTGCCGTCCACCGGTTTGGTCAGCGTGCGGTAAATGGTGCTCGTGCCGCGCAGCTTTTGGCGATGCGCGATGAACCATTCCGGCTCGCGCCAGTTTTCCGGCAGCAGTTGCCGCGCGAATGGCCGGCCGAATTCGGTGAGATACAAATCGCCGCCGTCCGGCGTCTGCCGGTGAAAATAGGTCACGCCCAAAATCTCGCACGGCTGGAAGTCTGGCGGAACGCTGCTCATAATTTCAGAAAGTCTGGCGGGTGGGCGGCGTTGCGCCAGCCTAAAATTCTTCCTTCCACCGCCGGATTTGCTAGGCTGTCCGCATGAAGATTGTCCGCCATACCGACACAGACTTTTCCGCCCGGCTCCGCGAAATTGCCGCCGACTCCAGCCTGTTCGACGCCGAGATCGAAACGCGCACCAAAGCAATTTTGCACGAAGTCTTGGTGCGCGGCGACGACGCGGTGCTGGAGTTCACCGAAAAATTCGACGGCGCGAAACTTTCCGCCGGGCAACTGGCCGTGACGCAGGCGGAATTTTTCAACGCCTCGCTCGCCGCCGATGAAGCGCTGCGCGCAGCCCTGGCCGAGGCGGAAAAGAACATCGCGGGCTTCGCCAAGAAATCCTTGCGCAAAAACTGGCAGGCGAAAAATTCCCACGGCGCAAGCGTCGGTGAAAAATTTGATCCGTTCACGCGCGTCGGCGTTTACATTCCCGGCGGCACCGCACCGCTCGTCTCGACGGCGCTGATGACCATCACGCTTGCCAAAGTTGCGGGTTGCCAGGAAATCGTCGTGACCACGCCGTGCGGCAAAGACGGTTCCATCAATCCGGCGATTTTGTTCGCCGCACGCGCGGCGGGCGCGACGGAGATTTACCGCGTCGGCGGCGCGCAGGCGATTGCGGCGCTGGCTTACGGCACGAAGACGATTCGCCGCGTGCAGAAAATTTTCGGCCCCGGCAACGCCTACGTCAGCATGGCCAAGCGACTGCTCGTCGGGCGCGTGGCGATTGATCTGCTCGCCGGGCCGAGCGATTTGCTCGTGCTGGCCGATGACACGGCGAATCCGAAATTTGCCGCCGCCGACATGCTGGCGCAGGCGGAACACGGTTCCGGCCACGAGCGCGTCTGGCTGGTGACGACTTCCGCAAAAATTCTCAAGGCCGTGGAAAAGGAAATTTCCCGGCAGTTGCCCAAGCTGCCGCGCCGCGAATTCATCCAGCGCGTGTTGAACCGCAACACCTGGCTCATCCTGGTGCCGAGCCTGGTGGATGGCGTGGAACTGGCCAATGATATTTCGCCGGAACATTGCGAAGTCATCACGCGCGACGCGCGGCGCGTGAGCGGCGGCATCGTGACGGCGGGCGCGCTTTTTCTCGGCAACTGGTCGCCGACGGTGCTGGGCGATTACGTCGCCGGGCCGAGCCACGTTTTGCCGACGGACGGCGCGGGCGCGTCGTTTGCCGGCCTGACGGTGGATCAATTCCAGCGCCGCACCAGCGTGGTGGAATACAACCGCGCGTCGCTGAAGAAGGCGCTGACGACGGTGAAAAAATTCGCGGAACTCGAAGGCCTCGGCGCGCACGGGAAAAGCGCGGAAGTGCGGGTGGAATAATTTTTGCCGTTGAAAAATCCATGAATCCCAAACTGTTGATTGTTGATGACGACGAGGAAATCCGCACCCAGATGAAATGGGCGCTGGCGAAGGATTACGACGTGGCGCTGGCCGAGGAGCGCGCGGGTGCGCTGGAAATGTTCCGCACGTTGCAGCCGATGGTGGTGTTGCTGGATCTGGGCCTGCCGCCCAATCCGAACAATCCCGAAGAAGGCCTGGCCATTCTTTCGGAAGTGCTGGGCCTGAATCCGCTCGCCAAGGTCGTCATTGTTTCCGGCCAGGGTGAAAAAACCAACGCGCTCCGCGCCATCGGCGCCGGCGCCTACGATTTTCTCACCAAGCCGGTGGACATGGAGGAATTGAAATTTCTGCTCAAGCGCTGTTTCCACACCGCGCAGTTGGAAAAGGAATATGGCCAGATGCAGAAGCTCGTTCACGGCGACATTTTTGAAGGCGTGCTGGGCGAGAGCGCGCCAATGCGCGCCATTTTCGACAGCATCCGCAAAGTGGCGACGACGGACGCGCCGGTGCTGATTCTCGGCGAGAGCGGCACGGGCAAGGAGATGGCCGCAAAAGCCATTCACCAGCGCAGCAACCGCAAGGACGGCCCGTTCGTCGCCATCAACTGCGGCGCGATTCCGGAAACGCTTTTGGAAAGCGAATTGTTCGGGCACGAAAAAGGCGCGTTCACCGGCGCGCACGTCCAGCGCAAAGGCCGGATTGAATCCGCCAATGCCGGCACGCTGTTCCTCGACGAAATCGGCGAAATCCCGCTGCCGCTGCAAGTGAAGCTGCTGCGTTTTTTGCAGGAGCAAACGATTGAGCGCGTCGGCGGCCGGCAACCGATCCAGATCAACACGCGCGTGGTGGCGGCGACCAACGTGGAGTTGAAGAAGGCGATGCTGGCGGGAAAGTTCCGCGAGGATTTGTATTACCGGCTGGCGGTCGTGCAGATTTCGTTGCCGCCATTGCGCGAGCGCGAAAACGACGTGCGGCTGCTGGCGCAGTATTTTTTGAACCGTTTCGCCGCCGAGGTCAACAAGTCCAGTCTGACGTTTGATGCGGAGGCTGTTCGCGCCATGAACAAATATCCGTGGCCGGGCAATGTGCGCGAGCTGGAAAACTGCGTGCGCCGCGCGGTCATCATGGCCGAGGGCAAGCGTGTGTCGGCCAAGGATCTGGAACTGGATCCGACCGGTTTGGGCGTGAATGTCGTCACGCTCAAGGACGCGCGCGAGACGGTCGAGCGCCAGATGGTGCAGCAGGCGTTGAAAAAACACGGCGGCAAGATTGCTCCTGCCGCCGTTGAGCTGGGCTTGAGCCGCCCGACGCTTTATGAATTGATGGACAAACTGGGCATCAGCCGCGCCGCGTAAAAATCAGAACAGCGAAAGCCGTTCCGGCACGTAAATAATGTCGTCCGGTTGGAGGTAGAACGGCTGGTTGTCTTTTCCGTCGAGGACATTTTTCAAGTTCAGCTTGTAATTTTTCATCTTGCCGTTTTCGTTGCGGATGATTTTGACGGCCTTCAAATTGGCGGTGGTGTAATCGAATCCGCCCGCTTCCATGACCGCTCCAAGCGCGGTGAGCGGATGATCCGACAAAATTTTTCCGGGACGAACCACCGAGCCGGTGACAAAAACGGGGAAGGATGACGACTGCAGCACGACCGTGACTTCCTTCGAGGAAATCTGCGGCGCAAACAGCTTGATCAGTTTCTGCTGCAATTCCGCCGTCGTCAGTCCGGTCGCCGCCACTTCGCCAACCAGCGACAAGGTGATTTTTCCATCGCGCCGGATTTGCTGGGTGGCGTCGAGGTTGGGCGAGGCCGGGAACGAAATTTTGACCGTGTCGCCTTCGCGCAGGAGAACGGTTTCCGCGTGGGCCGGTTCCGCCGCCGTCCCGGCGTGGGGCGGATTTTCAAAATGGCCGGTTTCGCAGCCGGTGAGCGCGAACAAGGCCGCCAGCAAAACGCCGGACAAGGTCAGCATTAACCGGGAAAATTTCCGGCGCACGTTCGGGTTGGAATTTTTTTTCATGGATGTCCTCGTAATTGGTTGTTCAAAGATGATGGCCGAAAGCCGGGTCAAGCAAAACAACTTTTTTGCCGCCGCTTGGATGATTGCGGGAAATAAAAACGCCAGACACCTTGCAGCGTCTGGCGTTGGTTTCATTTTGAAATCAGCTTTTGCCCGCCAGTTTGCGGCGGATAAAACCCAGGCCGGTCAGGCTGACGCCCAGCAGCAGCACCGTGGCCGACGCATCGGGAACCGGGCCGCCGTTTGGCGAAATAACGGTGTAGTTGAGGGAAATGTTGCCGACGGAAAAATGGCAGTCCGGATCCAGCCCGATGTCCACCACCCCGTTGGTCGCGTAGGAATTCAGCGCGGCCAACTGGCCGGCGTTCAAAATATAGCTCCAACTGGCGGTGGTGCCGACGCTGCCAAAAACCTGCGTTCCCAGACTGGTGACTTTCGAAGTCAAACCGGCGGTGGCAAAATAATCACCCGGCGCATCGCCGTCGTAATAAGGCGTCACGCCGGCGGAATTCAGGTTGAGCAAATCCGTGTAAAGATACCCGACGCCGGAGGAATTGGCGACGTTCAGCGTCACGGAACTGAAAGTGATGGTGGCGCTGTTGATGGTTTGTCCGGCTGTCAGGCCGATGGGGACGCCCCAAGAATAGGCGTCCGAGCCGTTCAAAACTTCGTAGCCTGTCAGGCTGGTCGGCGCGTTGATGGTGGCGGCTTGGACCAGAGTGCAAAGGCCCAGACATATTCCGGCAAAAAATATTTTTTTCATAATAAGCTCCTGTTGTGTTTTAGTTTAGCAATACTTGTGCCAGTTGCCGGATCGAAAGGTTGAAGCTGTGTTAAACATTGTGTTTCAAGCAGAAAATAATTCAACGGTCAGTTTCCAGCAACAACTTTTTGCCTTCAAAAGTGTAAAAAGTTCCGACGAAAACGGATTTTTATTTCATGCCGCCGAGCATCTGTTTCGCCGCGTCGGCCTGCTTGCCGGACAGCTTCAAGTCCAGCGCCTGCTGCAAACTGCGTTTGCTCTCCGCGCGGTTTTTGAGCTGGAACTGGGCGGAGCCGAGATAGAAAAACACCTCCGCATCGGTGCTGTTTTGAGCGGCGCTTTCTTTCAGCATATTCACCGCGCGGGAGAAATCACCTTTTTGAATCAAGATCACACCCAGCGTCTTGGCCACGCCCGGATCGTCGGGATACGCCGCGCGGGCCTTGGTCGCGAGCGCGTAAGCTTTGTCGGTCTTGGTGGCATCCGGCGCGTAAAGCCGGGCCAGTTGTTTTTGGGCCGGGGCAAAGTCCGGCCAGCGGCTCAAAACTTTTTCACACACCAGCGCGGCGGCTGTCGCGTCGCCGTTGTTTTCCTTGAGGGCGGTCTGGGCCATCAGCGCCGGAACATTGTCGGGTTCGGCTTTCAAAATTTCCGCGACCCGCGAACTGGCCGCCGCCGCCGCGGCGGGATTCGCGGCGAGGTCAATCATTTCCAGCATCCGCCGGGCCTGATCGGACTGGCTGGACGGCAGGCCGAGCCGCAAAGCGTTTTGCAGCGCGGCCTGGGCCTCGGCGATTTTACCAATGCTGTAAGTCGCCTGCGCAAAATCAAACGCGGCCGGTGCATCGTCCGGCCGAGACGAAACAATTTGCCGGAGCAGGTTCGCCGCCAGCTTGCCATCTCCCGACTGAAACGCCAGCCGGGCAAAAATCTGGGCCACGTCAAAATTGTCCGGGGCCAGTTGGTAGGCGGCCTTGGCCAAGTCATATGCTTTCTGGACCTCTTGCGGCGCGTAAAGCCGCGCGAGGCCGACCAGCGCGGCGAGATTTTTTGGATTCACCTGCAGCACGCTTTGGTAGGCGGCAATGGCCTTGCTGGAATTTCCCGCCTGCTGATAAATGACCGCCAGTCGTCCCTGCGCGACGGGATCGTCGGATTTCTCGGCCACGCGTTTTTCCAAAAGCGTTCGCGCCGCCGCGTCAGCGGATTTTGGATTGATGGCGAGAATGGCCACGCAGCGCTGACATTCATCACGGCCCGAAAATGCCGCGCCAGACTGCAACGCGCGCTGCAACGCGTCGCGAGCGGCAGCTTCATCGCCCGTCATGTAATCCGCCATGCCCAGGTGAAACTGAACTTCCGCTTCGCCCGGCAGTTTCGCGGCGCTTTCCTTCAGCAGCGCGAGCGCGGTCGGATAGGTGCCGCGCTTGAAGCAAATCCAGCCCAGCGTGTCCGCCGTGGACGGATCAAACGGCAGCAGCTCCCGCGCGCGCTGGGCCAGCTCGTAGGCGCGGTCCAGCCGGCCCAGATTTTCGGAATAAAGGTAGGCCAAATTGTTGAGCGCCGGACTGAACTTGGGACTGACCAGCAGCAATTTTTCATAGTCGTCCGCCGCGCGCTGGTAATCCTTGTCATCGCTGTGGATCGTGGCGGCCAGCATCATCGCCGAAATATTTTTGGAATCCTTCGCGACCGCCGCGTCGAGCTTCGCCAGCGCCTTGGCATTTTGCCGGGAATCGTGGTAAAGCTGCGCCAGCAGCAGATAAGTGCCCTGGTTTTCCGGATCCATTTCCAGCGCCTTCAACAAAGTCGCTTCCGCTTGTTCACGGTTGGTTTCGGCCAGCAGGATTTTGACGTTCAGGAGCTGCAATTCAACCTCCTTCGGTCTTTTGTCCACCTCGGTTTTGACGCGCTGCGTGGCGGCGGCAAATTGCTTTTCCGCCAGGTCCAGATTCACCAGTTGTTCGAGCGCGGGCAGATTGTCCGGGGCGATTTCCAGCACGCGGTTGAATTCCCGGCGCGCGGCCGCCGCCTCGTTTTGCTGGAGCAACGCCGACCCCAGCAACAGCGGCACCTGCGGATTTTGCGGAAACATCTGCTCCAGCGGACGGTAAAGCGCCAGCGCGCTGTCGAGGTGGCCTTGCAGCCGGTAGGCGTCGGCGAGCAGCAGTTGCGCCTGGATCAGCTGCGGCTGCTTTTTGACCAGCGGTTCGAGGGCGATGACGACTGGATCGGGATTATTGTTTCGGATTTGAACATCCGCCAGCACCAGAATCGCCTCCGAAAAATTCGGATCAAACCGCAACGCCTGGCCCAGACTGCTGACGCCCTTGACCGGATCGTTGACGGCAAGATAAGCCAGCGCGAGTTGGTAATGCACCCGCGCCGACTGTGGATATATGCGGACCATCCGCTCCATTACGGCCACCGCTCCGCCCGGATTGCCTTGCGCAAGCTTCAACTGGCCGTCAAACAGCAGCGCCTCATAATTGTCGGGATCGCGCGCCAGCACCTTGTCGAGCAAGTCGGCGCAAGTCTCGTATTTTTTCCCGCGCGCGGCGATTTCCGCCAGCGCCATCTGCGCCGGAACATAATCCGGCGCCTGTTTCAACAAGACTTCCAGAAACTGCTGACCGCCAGCGGTGTCGCCCGTCTGGATTTTGAACCGCGCATATTGCATCCGCCGCGGCGACCGGACCGGCGCCGCCTCAGCGGCCGCCTTGAAAAATACTTCAGCCGATTTCAAATCATTTTGCGCCCAGCACAACGATCCCAGCGCCGCGTTGACCGCGCTGGATTTTGCATCCAAAGCCTGCGCGCGTTTGAAGGCGGCCTCGGCAGTTTTGAGATCGTGTTCGCGCAGCGCCAGGCTGCCGAGCGCCACCTCGAACGCCGCCCGGTCGCCGTTGCGAATCAAGGTTTGCAGCCGCTGGCGCGCGGCGGCGATTTCCTTCGGCTTGACCGACGCTTCCGCCAGCAGCAACGGCGCGTCGTCGTCCTGCGGTTTGCGGTCCAGGACAAAATTGGCCGCGTCCTGCGCCGGTTGAAACTGGCCCACCGCCGAATAAACGAAGCCCAGCTTCAGCCGGAGCGCCAGATCGTTGGTCGCCAACTGGCTGCCCCGGGCGAGAAAAAACGCGGCGCGTTGCAGGCGTCCCTCCTCGTAATAAATGACGCCGAGCCGGCCCATCGCCGGGCCGTTTTGCGTATCGTTGCGGAGGACGTTCAGATATTCGATCTCCGCGCGGTCATACTGGCCGGCGTCAAAAAACTTGCCGGCCCGCTGCAGGTGATAGGCTTTTTTCGCCTTGGCCGAACAGCCCGCGCTGGCGAACGCCAGCAGGATCACGGCGGCCAGCGTGATGAACAGACGGAATTCTTTTTGCATGGTTTAATTTACAGTTGTCGGCAATGGGCGCGAAACCCGGGGCCGTTCAGACTTTCTTATGAAATACAAAAGCAGAAAGAATGGCAACAGCGACAGCACAAAAAACAGCGGGCCGCCGTGCCGGTGGATCGGCGAGTTGATCATCTCCGGGCCGATGCGCGTGCAGAGTTCCCCGATGACGAGGATGCGGAAGCCGTTCCGGGCCAGCGCCAGCGGGATCACCGCCAGCACCAGCACCGCGCGATGCCCCGGGCGGCGCAAAAACATCTGCGCGGCCAGCAGGCTGGTGATGAACAAAACCAGCGTGGAATGGATGCCGCTGCATTCCGGCGCCACTTGCAGGCTCATGCCCGGCAGTTGAAAATTCATGCCGTCGCGAAACGCCGGCAGCCCGGACAGCGTGAACATCCAGTCCGCAACTCTGGCGGAACCGTGCTGAAGTCCGGTCTCGATGCCGGTCCGCAAAAAAATGGGGAGCGGCACGGTGAAAATCAGCAGGCCGAACGGGAACGCCACTGCGCGCATCACCGCGCCGCCCAAGAATTCGCCGCCGGCGGCCGCCAAAAAAAACAGCCATGCCAGCATCGCCAGCGATAAATAATTTTCTTCCGCAAAACTCGCCGTCCACCACCACGCCATCAAGCCGAGGCCGGCGGCGAAAAAAAAGGCGGCCAGTTTTCGCGCCGGCGCGGAATGGCGCGGCAGTTTTTCCCGTTGCAGCCAGACCAGATAAAAACTGACCAGCGGAATGAGCGGAATATAGGAATGTAATTCATCCTTCACCACAAACCGGGCCAGATGCCAGAGCGGAACGGCGAAGCCCAGCACCAGCACCAGCACCGCCAGCCCAAAGTTCCGCCAGCGCGGCGGCGAAAGTGGCGTGGTGGTTTCAGGCATGGTCATCCTCTAGTGCGCCGGAAAAATTTCCGGCGTCCGCAGCTTCAGAAGCCGTAAGAAATTTCAAAACCAATCTGGCTACTCTGGTAGCCGAAGCCCGGTTCGGTGGATTGATTGTCGCTGTATTGATAAAACACCGCGCAGGTGCCGCGCTTGAGCAACGGATGGCTCAAGCGCGCGTTGAAATAATAATAATTGTCCCGGCGATCGGACGTAAATCCGCCCAGCGACGAGGTGTATTGGGCAATGTTGTAGCCGCCGCCCAGACTGAGCTGGAATTTTTTCAGGAGCCGCTGGTTCAGGTTGCCGCCGAAGCTGGTGGTTTGCGTGACTTCGTTTTGGAACAGCGACGGCGCCACCGACTGGCTGGCGCTCAGGGAAATTTGCGTGTGCTTGAACGGCGCGTATTGCACCGCCGCGCCGAAGACGGGCGAAACCAAATCGGAAGCGGGTGAAAGGTGAACGAGGTTGGTGCCGACAATTCCGATGGCGCTGCCGGTGAGATTCAAAAACTCCCGGTCTTCAATGCCGCCGTTGATCTGGAAACTTAGCTTGTCCGTGGGCCGCCAGTTGACGCGCGCCAGCAACTGCTCGTAAGTCTGGTCCGAGCCGGTATCCACATTCACATAGCCGAAGCCCGCGCCGACGCCGGCGGTCAGGCGCGGCCAGAACTGGTAGTTCAGCCAGTCTGTCGAGGCCCATTCGCGCGAGTTTTGAAAGCCCTCGGTGAACTGGAGGTTTTGGTTCAGCCCGAAGTCGGCGGACATTTTGTCGTTGAACGCGTAGGAAGCCGACAGCGCGGTGGTGTAACTTTGCTGTTCGGCCTGAGTGCCGGTTTCCGCCAGCGGCGTGGTGCTGTAAATGTAATTTTGCACCAGGCCGAAACTCCAGTCGTCCTGCCGCGTGCCGCCGGTCAGTGTCGCGGCATGGTCCACGCCGTCGCGGAATTGTTTGTTGGAGTAAAACCGGATGGTCGGCGTGTAGTCCACCGTCCAGTGCCGGCCGAGTTCGACGAGAATGCCCGGCGAGATTTCCTGAATGACCGTTTTCTGCTGGTTGGTCGGGGCCGACTGGATGCCGTCGCCATACATGAAACGGTAGTTCACATGCGGCCGCACCGTCACCGGCCCGTAGATGAAAGGCTGCGGCAAATTCTCCCGGACCGAGCCGGCCGGAATGAACACATCCATCGAGTTCGTCTGCCCTTCCGATGGCTGCAACGCCGGCGGCGTGACGGAAACCGGCGGCGGCGCCATGATCACTTGGGTGGCCACCAACTGCTCTGCGGCCACCAGAATCGTCCCCAGCGCGAGCCAGTTCCAGACGGGATTCCTTTTATTAGATTTCACATTCACGAAAAAAGATTTTCTAAAAAAGCCCGGCGACAAGCAAGGAACTTGCGCGCCCCGCTTCAGCGGCTTTGTGCCGGCGGTGGGGAAAAGAAAAGTTTTGCATAAACAAAGGCGATGGTCTCACCCAGGATTTCCCGCACGCCTTCGCTGTAACGCCACCAGCGCCGCGCGTCGTAATCCGGATCGGCCACGGCGATGATGCCGACACTGACTTTGCGACCCAGCGCTTCCTGAAACAACAGCCGCGTCCGGCGGGCATGGGCATCCTCCGTCAGCACGTTGATGCTGCCCGGCGCAAGCTGGTGTTCGCGAAACCAGTCGCGCAATGCCAGCGCCGAGCTGTAGGTGCGGTCGCGACTCGCGACGTGCGACGGCGTCATCTGCACCAACTGCGGCGGCACGCCGCATTTCACGAGCAGCTCCGCGCCGACGCTCGCGGCGGTGTTGAAATCGTTCGTGGCCCCGTCCGTGCCGGTGATCGGCCCGCCGGTCGCGTAAATTTTTTCGTAGCGGCCATTTTGAAATTCCGCCACGGCCGCGCGGATGGCGTATTCGTGAACCCAGCCTTCGACAACGAGAATTTTCGTGTCCACGCGTTGCGTCGGTGCCAAAAAAGAATGAATGTTCAACACCCACAGGCCGCCGAGCAGCAGCACCACCGAAACCAGCGCCAGCCAGCCGCGCCAGGAAAGTCCCCAGCGTTCCCGGCGCTCAAGCAGACCCCGGAATTTTTTTTGCGGACTGGTGCTCATGCGGATTTTTTCAAAACGGTTTGGACGATCCGGTCAATGCGTTCCGCCTGTTTGTCCCAGGTCCAGTTTTCGTTGAATTTTTTCCAGGCGTTTTCCGCCAGCTTCCGGCCGGTGGGCGGCTGGCTCAAAATCTCCAGACATTTCGTCGTAAAATTTTCAGCGGAATCGGCCAGCAACAGCTCGCGTCCGTCCGTCACGTCGTAGCCGTAGGCACCGAGCGACGTCGCCACCACCGGGCACTGGCGGCTGAACGCCTCGGCGATTTTGACGCGCGTGCCGCCGCCGCTGAAAATCGGCACCACGGTCAATGACCAAGTGGCCATTTCGCTTTGCGTGTCGGCGACCCAGCCCAGCGCGTCAATGTTGTTTTGCGCGAGCCAAGTTTGCGCGGCTCCGTCTTTGCCGATCACGCGCAGCCGGGCGGCGGGAATTTTTTCCAGAAGGCGCGGCCAGGTGTTTTCGACAAACCATTGCATTCCCTGCCGGTTGGGCGCATGACGGAAATCGCCGATGAAACCCACGCGCGGCGGCGTGGCGGGATTGCGCACGGGTGGTTGGGCGGGTGCGGCGAAGGCGTTGGGCAGCACAAAAACCCGGTCTGCGCCGGCAAAATTTTTTCGATCCGGCTCGCTGCAAACACACAAGGCGTCGAAGCGTTCCAACAAAAATATTTCCCGCCGCCGCCAAAGCCGCACCTGGCGTTTGCCGCGCAACTTTTCAGCCAGACCCACAGCCTGGGCCAGTGAGTTGCGATACTGGCCGCTGGGAAGATCGTCAATGTCCAGCACGGAATGCGGCCAGCGCCACAAGCCATACCGGTCGGCCAGTCGCAGGTTATGAATCCAGACGAGATCGTGTTCGGCCATCAACTGCTGCATTTTTTCCACGTCGGCCGGACGCGCCTGCGTGCGGTCGGGATTGAGAAAGCGCGGGTCAAATTCATTGCGCAGCCGGTCATAAAAAGACCACGGGCCGGTGGATTGAAAACGGACGGCATCCACCAGTTCAAAGCCGCCCGGTGACGGATGGGCTTTCACCGTCTCGTCCTGAAAATCACCGGCCAGCACCAACCGCACTTGGCCGAGCCGGGATAGCAGTTGAAGAATATTCCGCGTCCGCACCACGCCGCCGTTGTCTTGACCGGCCGGATCGTAGCCGGTCAGATAGAGAATTTTCAGCGGCGGCGCTTTCGCTTGCTCAAGATTCGGCGGCATGGCGTTGGCTTCCGGTCAGCGAGCAACTTCCTCCCGAACCACGTCGAGATAGGCATGGCCGAATTTCTGGTCCGGCTCCAGATAATTTCCCTCGGCCCATTCATTCCAGGATTTGACAAACACCAGCCGCTGCTCCGGCACGCGCGGTTGCACCAGATCCAAAGCCTGCCGCAGATGCCGGCGGAATAATTCCGGCGTGGATTCGTGTAGCACCACGCCGCGCTGGCGGGAGCGCGGCGTGTTGTCCCAATTCGGCGTGACGCACGGATGCACGTCCGGCGCATCACTGACGCCGTCCAGCAGAAACGGCTGCGCGTGCCGGTAATGCACGACGTTGTTGAACTGCCCCAGCAGCGCGCGGTAGCGGCGCCAGAATCCGTGACGCAAGGCTCCGTGAAAAGCATCCGGCGCGGCGGCGGCCCGCTGGCCGAAAGCCAGATCGCGCATGGAAAGCGTGATAAATTTCAGCGTGCTCACCACGACACAACTGTCAAATCCACGCGCTTTGAAATCCCAGTCGGCTTCAAAATTGGTCAGGTGGGCGATGAAATGGATTCCGGGCAGTCCGTTCGCCTGGGCCAGTTGCTGCCATTGCTGAATCATCTCCTGCACATTGCCCATTTCGGTTGGCCGGTAGATGACAAAGACCGGGCGTCCATCTATCCGAAAATACCGCCGGTCGAGAAAGGCGCTCCGCAGCGCGTCGAAATGGTTTTTATTGTCCGCCGCGCCCGGATACGTTTGCTCGATCAACACCCGGTTGGCCGCGCCGTGCCAGATTCCCGTCCAGGTTTGATTCGCCCAGCAAAGGCAAAAAGGAAAATCCGGTTTGCCCGCAGCCACCACTTCGTTGAACGGCCGGTCCAGCAGGCGTTTGCCGGCAAACCAATAGTGGTAATAACAAAAGGCTTCAATCCCCGCATTGCGCGCCATTTTGGCCTGGGCCTCGCGCACTTCCGGCAGGCGCAAATCATAATAGCCGAGGTCCGCCGGCAGGTGCGGCTGGTAATGGCCTTTGAATAATGGCCGGGCCTTCGCCACATTTGTCCATTCGGTGAAACCTTTGCCCCACCATTCGTCATTTTCGGGAATGGGATGAAACTGCGGCAGGTAAAATGCGACCAGGCGGGCGTTCATGGCGTGGTGATTCGAGTCCATCGTTGGGGAAAATTTTTCACTTGGCGTTTTGTTTTCCGGCGACGACGGCGAATTGCAGAAAACGCATTTCCTGGATTCGCGTCACGGGCAGCCAGCCAAAGAGCCGGTAAATTTTCCAAACCTGCGTGTAGCTCGGATGCATCGAAAAAAACGGCTTGAGACCTTCCAGTTTCTGAATGGTGAATTGCGTTTCCGCAAAAAGTTCGAGGATGGATTTCCGGGTGAAAAAGCGCAGATGCGTCGCGTCCAAAATTCCACAGTCCTGATAGCGCCATTCGCCCAGGACCGCGATTTTCCACAGCGTCTGAAAGTGCCGGAAATTGGGAATCGAAGCGATGATGACGCCGTCCGGCTTGAGCAGCGTGCGGGCGTGCCGCAGCGCGGCGGCCGGATCAAAGAGATGCTCCAGCACGTCGTTGAAAAAAATGGCGTCAAAACTTTCCGGCGGCAAATCCGTCTCCGCGTTGAAAACGCCTTCAATCACGCGGTCCAGTTTGGTGGCGGCCTCGGCGGCGGCGGCGGCGACCGGTTCCACGCCCCAGACTTCAAGGTTGCGGGTCTGCTTCAACAATTTTCCAAAATTGCCCTTGCTGCAGCCGACATCCAAAACCCGCCGGCAGTGCGGCGGCAAGAAGGCCAGCATTTCCTCGCGGGCCAGTTCAAAATAATCCGCCGGCTTGGCCTCATAGCCGGGTGGTTTGTCGGAGTTTGGTTTCATGAAAATCAAAGGTTCGCCGGCGGATTTTTGCCGGCCAGCCGGCCGGTGAATTTTTGGAAAAGCAACTCCCGCGCCTCCTGAAAACAGCGGAACCGGGTGAAAATCCCGTGGGTCAGCGCCACGACCGCTGCCGTGAACAATCCCCGGCCCGCCAGCGTGAACAGCGAGCCGCCGCGGGCAGTGAACAGCAGATGTGTGGCGCCCCAGCCCGCCAGCAGCGCCGGCACCACCGGCCACAATTGCTTGATGACATCACCAACGGTGATGGACAGGTCGCGGCGCAAATAAGGAACATAAATGATCGCCTGCGCGACATAGGAAACCAGCACCGCCAGCGCGACCCATTCGATTTTTCGGAAAGACAGCGTCAGCAGGAGCAGGCCCACCAAAACCGCGCCGCACAGGATGGCCGCATGCAGCAGCGTCCGGGTCTGGTTGCGGGCCATCAGGCAATTGCCCAGCGGTTCGGTGACGGCGCGAATGATGCCGTAGAAGCAAAGGATTTGCAGCGTCACCGCCGCCGGCAGCCATTTGTCCGTGCCTTTGCCGAGAAAAATCACGAGGAAGGCGTGCGCATTCGCCAGCAGGGCGGTGTTGGCCACCACCGCCACGAAAGCCGCGAGATCAACGGATTTCAGATACCACCGGCGCAGTTTGACCGGGTCGCCCTGGATGGCGGCAAACGTCGGGAACAGCACCGTGTTGACCGTGTCCGACAGCAGCCCGCAAACGAAGCTGCCCCAGTTGAACGCCAGCGTGTAATAACCCAGCATCGCGATGCCCATCGTGGCGCTGACCAGAAAATTGGACAGGTTGAAAATCAGGAAAATTAAAACCCCCGTGCCCACCAGCGGCAGGCCAAACCGCAGGAATTCGCCCGCGTCCGGCCGGTCAAAGCGGAACCGCAGCGGAATTTTTCGCACGCATTGGATGGCGAGGTTGCCCGCCAGATTCGCGCCCACGTCCGCCACCACCACCGCCCAGAACTTCCAGCCGCACAGGATCAGCGTGACCGCCAGGCCGCAGCGGACCACGGCATTGATGATGCCCGGAATCACCAGCGCCTTGTAGTTCATTTCCCGCGTCAACTGCACGAGCGGCAGAAAGCCGATGTTGCTGATGAAAAAATTCAGCGCCAGAAAACGCGTGACATTTCCCGCCGCCGGATGGTCGCAAAAATGCCACGCAAACGGGGCGATCAACATTGTGACCGCAAACGCGCCGGCCCCCAGAAACACTTTCAGCGTAAAGGCGGTTTCCCAGTTTCGCGGCTCCAGCACCGGGCGGCGGATGGCCGCGTTGCCCACGCCACAGTCGCTGAAGTGGCCCAGAAAACCGATGATGATGCCGGCGAATCCCACCACGCCCATGTCGGCCGCGCTTAGGTTGCGGGCGACCACCGTGCTGGCCAGAAGCTGGCAGGTGAGCGTGGTGCCCCGCACCAGCGTGTTGTAAATCACGTTGCGGAACGTATGCGCTTTGGAAATATGCACGATGAATTCAGACCGTCGTCCGGCGTTCCAGATGAAACATCGCCTTGTCCCACGACCGCAGCAGCGACGTTTTCAAATTCGGCAGCAAAATCTGCGCGCGCCGGGCGGCCGGGGAACCGAAAAGTTTTTCAATCCATTCATATTTCGGACGGACCCCCGCCAGCTCCACCTTGCCGCCCAGCGCCGCCGCCAATTGCTGCGCCTGTGCGATGAGATCCGGGCGCGCCGGCTGAAAATAATTCAGCCAGTTGCCAAGATAAGTCACGCCCGCCGCGCGCGTCCGGGCGCTGTCTTCCAGCGAACGAAGGTAGCCGACGTGCAACTGCGTGGACCGCCACAACGACTCCAATTTTTTATCCGACTGGTCCACGTTGCTCAAGCTGCCCAAGCCGGACATCCGGTAATATGATTTCGCGCCCGGCACAAACCGGACGCCGCTGCTCGCCAGCAGCACGCGGCAAAAATATTCACCGTCGTCATCCAGCGAAATCCGCGTGTCCCACGGCCCGGCGGCCAGCGTCAATTCGCGGCTCACCAGCCACGTCGCCGGCTGCATGTGCAGATTTTGTCCGAGCTTGCGCAGCAGCCATTCCACCGGCGGCTGGTCGGCGCACAGCGGCGTGGATTCAAACTGCGCGCGGCTTGGACGATACATGAAACGGCCCCAGGCCGACGACCAAAGGATTTTTTTATCCGAACATTTTTCGACCGCTTCCATCTGCCGCGAAATTTTGTCCACGCCCAGCAAATCATCCGCATCGAGCCATTGGATGTAATCACCTTTGCAGAGTGAAAACGCCTGGTTCCGCGCCGCCGAGGCGCCGGCATTTGGTTGCGTGACCACCGTGACTTCCGCGCCGGCGAATTTTTGCGCGACCGCGAAGGTTTCATCCTGCGAGCCGTCATCCACCACGATGATTTCCTTGCGCGGCCAGGTTTGCCGCCGCGCCGACTGGAGCGTGTCCGCAATCCACGGCGCGGCGTTGTAGGCCGGAATCAAGATGGAGACCAGCGGTTTCATTTCAGCAGCCGCGCATAAACTTCCGTCGTGATGCGCGCCACCTTGCTCCACGAATACCGCTCGTTCGCAAACGCGCGGATGCTTTGGCGGCGGCTGGGTAAATGGGCATACAAATCTCCGGCAAAATAATTTTCAATCGCCCGCGCCAGCTCCGCCGCGTCGCGCGGCTGGCAAACCAGGCCGGTCTGGCCTTCGATGATTTCCTCTTTCAGCGAACCGACATCGGCCGCGATGGCGGGCAGGCCGAAATTATAGCCGAGAAACAGCACGCCGCTCTGAAAAATGTGCGTGTAAGGCAGAATCAAAATGTCCGCCGCCTTGAAATAAATTTCCGTCTCGGCGTCCGGCACATATTCGATCTTCAAAATGATCTTGTCGCGCACCGGGCTGGCATTGATTTTGGCCAGCAGCCCGGCCCAATAATCTTCGCTGCCTTTCGGCCGGCCCGCGATGATGAGCCGGTAATTTTCCGCGCGGCCCGCCACGCTGATGAAAGCGTCCACCAAGAATTCCACGCCTTTGTAAGGCGCGATGTTGCCGAAAAATAAAAGCGTCTTTTCGCCTTCGCGTAAACCCAGCCGCTGCCGCGCCCCGGCCGTCGTCAGCGCCGTGTCCGGCACCGTGCTGTTGATGCCGAACGGAATCACGCTCGCCTTGCTTTCGGGAATGTCAAAGCCGGCGACCAGTTCCGCCTTCATTTTTTCCGTGTGGAGAAAAATGTGGTCGCACCGGCGATATTGGAATTTCAGCGTCGCCCGGTTGAGCCAGGAATCGCCGCCATCCCGGGCGCGGGCATTGACGTTGTGCGCGGTGAACACGATTTCTTTGCCGAGTAGCTTGTAAAACAGCATCAGCACCGTGCGGTCAAACAGCTCGAATTTGTTGTTCCACAAAATATGAAAAACTTTCGGCCGCGCCGTCAGCGCATAGCCGAGCAGGCGAAAATAATACGCCAGCACGCGGCAGACTTTTTTCAGCCGGCCCGCATCCACGCGCTGGTCGCCGCGCAAATTCAGAAAATGAATTTGCGGTGACGCGTGCAGCTCCGGGCCGTCCACTTCGTTGCTGCCGACGAAATCAAACCGCGCGCCGGCCACCGCCAGCGCCGCCGCGAGGCCGAGCGCATACGGCCGGTCGCGGCCCGCCGTCAGCACGCTGATTTGAGCATCCGCGCCGTTCATTGAAGCTGCTCCAAAATGGCGGCGAAAACTTCCGGCAGCGGAATCGCCGTGGTGGCGCGCTCGTCCAGGCCGCGCTTGAAAAAGAATTCTGCCAGCAGTGGCGAGGTGAGCTGCCGCTGGATGCCGTAGTCGTAAATTTCCCACGGACTTGTGCAGTTGAAAATAGTCACGCACGGCGTGCCGGTCGCGAGCGCAAAGTGCATCGGCAAACTGTCGCCGCTCACGAGACAGCGATGGTTCGCCACGTCGCCGAGATGTTCCAGCAATGACGCGCGTTCCGGCAGCACATTCACGGTCAGCCCTGTTTGCTCCAGCGCGATTTTGAGTTCGGCGTAAAACGCCCAGTTCTTCATCGGCCAGACGTGACCCGCCTTTGGCGCGATGCAAACATCGCCGGTCAAATTCGTTTTGGCCGGCGCGGGCAGCAGATATTTTTCGTCGGCGAATTGAAAACCCAAGCCGCTGAAAATCAAATCCTGGTAAGTGCGGCGGTTGGCTAGTTTCAATTTGTCCGCCTGCGCCTTGCCGAAACGGCTGATGAGGCTCAAGTCAAACCAGCCGCGCGCATCGTCGGTGTAATTCATCACGCCATCCGCGCCAAGCTGCGCGCCGAAGAGTTTGCCGAATTTCAGCGACGGTAAAAACTGGCACGACTCCAGCGTGTCTTCGAGGTTGATGACGAGGTCGTAATTGCGGTCGCAGAATTTCTCGCGCTGCTCCCACGCGGCGCAGCGCAGGTGTTTTTGCAAGCCTTCGAGCAGCGGCACGTTTTTGGCCGCCGTGATCCACGAGACCTCGCCGGACAATTTTTCCAGCAGCGGCGTGGTGCGCACCACGTCGCCGGTCGCGCCCAGTTTCAAAATCAGGATGTTCATGCCATTCAAAAACCGCGCGGCAGTTCACGGAAAAACTGCCGTTCCACCGATTCCAGCGTCAGCGCTGCGTTGAGTTCGGAGGGGAAATTCTTCAAGCCGGAAAGATGCTGCCGCGCAATGCTGTCAACCTCGGCGACATTCCAGAATCCATTTTCCATCTGCCGCGCGGCGGAGATTTTTTCATTCACAAACGGCGCGAGTTCGTTGCGGAACCAGGTGCTGTATTTCAAAAATTTGTGCAGGCCGGCGATGCCCAGCGCCGTGACGACGGGCTTGAACAGCGGATCAAACGCCGCGAACGGCCGTGGCAAACCGGCGTTGCTGCAATAATCCAGCTTGAACGTGACCTCGGCGAAAGCGCGGCGCAGGAAAATATCCGGCCCGGAACGGTCGCTGACAAAACCGCGGTCGGTCGGAATTTTGTCGAGCGCCGGACTGCACGCCTTGACGAGGCGCATGGCGGGCAGCGAGGATTTTTTGAGGCTGATTGGACATTGATACGCCAGCGCCACGAGTTCGTTGTCGAGATACGGCGTGCGAAAACTGATTTGCGAACGGCCCGCCGCCAGATTGCCGAAAAGATTCCACGGGATTTCCTTGAAGGCGGCAAAGGTGTCCGGATGTTTTTTTTGCGCCGCCAGTTCGCCGGCGGCGGCGTTGACGGCGGTTGAAAAATTAGAATTGAAAATCTGCGGTGCCAGGCCGAGTGGCTTGAATGTGGAAATGGCGCGGCAGATTTCGCTGCCGTAATTGCCGGTGAGCCGCAGCGTGGCCAGCTTGCGCGCCTGCTGGTGGAAATAAATTTCATGCGCGCCCAAAATTCCCGAACAGCCGTCGGTGATGAAAACCGTCTTGTCGGCATGCGCGGCGAAGTTCGCGAAAAAATCCGGCTGCAAGCGCAGGAGCTGATGCTCCAACTCGCAGGCGGCGGCGACGCGTGCGGCGACGCGATCATCCAAAGTTTTTCCCGCCGGCCCGGTGAACGTGTAGCTGGTCTCGTGCTGCCGGTCGTGCGGGTGGCACGCCATGATCAGCCGCGTGTCGAGGCCGCCGGTGAGCGCGATGCCGATTTTGGAATCGGATTCAAAATAGCGCGGCAGGATTTTTTGAAAAACTTCGCGGAAGCGCGCTTCGTAATCCGCGCCGGAAAGTTTTGGCAGCGCCTCCCAGGTTGCCGGTGAAAAATAATTTTCGCGCCGGCAGCTTCCGTTTTCAAAATTCCAGCGCGCGCCGCCGGGCAGAAGCCGGATTTCGCGAAACAAGGTTTTCCCCGCCAGCGGGCAGCCGACGCCGAGAAACTGCGCGACGCCGGCGCGGTCAAATTCGCGGAGTTCCGGCAGAATCCGCAGCAGCGCCTTGGCCTCGCTGGCGAAATAAAAGGCGTCGGCGGTTTCGTGCCAGTAAATCCGCTCCAGGCCGAAGCGGTCGTTGAAGAGAAAGACCTTTTTTTGCCGCTGGTCAACCAGCAGGCCGCTGAACAGGCCGTTCAGGTTTTCAAAAAACTTTTCGCCCAGCTCCTCGTAAAGGTGGACGAGGCAGTCGCCGCCGGCATCGGAAAAACGATGGCCGGCCTGTTTGAGCTGGTTTTTGGTTTCCGCCGCCACGAAACATTCGCCGGAAAAAACGAGCGTGAGGTCTTTGGCCTCATTCTGAAAAAGCTGCCGTGCGGCGAAGGAATTTTCGTGCGCAATCCAGCTGGCGCCGACGCCGAGTTCCGGCGCGGCGAAATCTCCCGTCACATAAAAACGCTCATGCCGCAGGGTGGCGACCATCGTTTGCACGAGGCGCGCACTTTCGGCGGCGGGTTTCCGGCTGATGATGCCAACGATTCCGGGCATGGATCAACGGGGATTCCCCTGCGCGAGGTTTTCTTTTTGGTCAATCAGCGCGGCGACTCGTTCGACGAGTTGAAAATCGTCGTCCGAAAATTTTCGGGCAAAGAGCAACTCGCCCGGACCGTGGAGATCTCGCGGGGCGACTTCATTTTGCGATTCGAAATATTCCAGATGCCGGGCATTGATCATTTCGGGATGAGCGGCCGGCGAGTGCCAGTCCTCGAAAACCAGATGCCGCCGGATCCGGGTCTGGAACGGCGAGTTGCCGAGGATGGTATGGATCAGGGTTTCGTCCGAGGCGTGCGTGTTCGCAAAGAACTTCACCACCGCCGGATGCCGTTCAAGAAATTCGATGAGATATTCGCAAGCCGCCCGCGACAGAACCCACCAAGTGTGCCCCGAATAAGGTTCCAGTTTGCCAAGGTGCATCCGATAGTCGCGCTGCGCCAAGCCCACTTTCGCCAAGGCCCGGAAGACGAAACGCCGGACCGGCTGCGTGGACGGAAACCGCAGCGTATTGATCCGGGAAAGCGGCATGCCCGGCGCCGGCAATTTGAACAGCGTTATAAATTCGCCTCCCCGGTTGGCCTCCAGGAAACTGGCAACATACCGCCCGCTTCGCAGCGGAAAGTCACTGCCGCTCATCAGGACGAAATAATCGTGTCGCTGAGGCGCGGCCAGCGCCTGCCGCAGCAGCAAAAAGATGGCTTCGGTTTGGGAAAATTCGCCCCAATACACCGGCCGCCTCGGCTCGACCAAATAAACGTCCGGTCCGCGGATTGAATCAAACGGTTTCAGGGGGAATTTGGCATCAATATGAATGAAAAAGGAGGCGTCATCGCCGGCCAGAACCTCAACGGTTTTTTTTATGAGCCTTGGATTCCGGTGAGCCAGGATGAGATACGCAACCTTCATTATTGTTTTATCAATGGGGATGGTGGGCTCTGAAAATTGGAGCCGGCGGGAGGAATTGAACACTCCATCTGCCAGATACAATCTGGCGGCTCTGACGTTGAGCTACACCGGCGACGGGCGCAAAACTTAATTCATTTAAGCCAAAGGTAAAGCGCGATTCATTCGTCTTTGGCGACCTCGGGTTTGGCGGTTCCGGCCTTTTCCCGGCGCGCGTAAAATTTATCCCGGGTTTTCAACAGCACCTTCAGCACCGGCCCCGGCAGCAGCCCGACCACGCCGCGATACAGCCGCAGCGCGACGTAAATTTTTCCTTTCAGCGTGAGCGGAATGTAGTAACGCGGAAAATTGAGCTGCTCAAAACCATTGCGCCGCTTGAATTCCACGAGCGAACTGTCCTTCTTGTTGCCGTAGATGTAATTGCCATACACAAAATAACCGACGCCCTTTTGCGCGCAGATTTCCACGGCCTTGGTGATGAGCGCATTCAGCGGCCGTTTGTCGTAGTGCGAATTGAACGCGATGATGTGCAGGATCACCGCCAGCCGGTCCACGTAAACCATCTTGATGAAGCCGATCAACTCGTCCTGAAAATACGCGCCCACAAATTCGCTCCGTTCCAAAAAAGTTCCGTGCTCGCGTTTCACCGTTTCAAAATCCTTGCCATAGTGCCAGAACGGCTTGCCCTGGCGCACCGGCGACTCGTTGCACAATTTGTGAACGCCCTGTGCAAACTCATCATCATACGGCACGGACTTCACCACCACGCCGCGCTTGGCCGCGCGCCGCGTATTCTTGCGCGCCTCCTGCGGCAGCTTTTCCCACCAGCCTTCGAAGCTGGTCGTGTCCACCACCGCGTAATTGTCCCATTCAAAATGCCGCTGGAACTTGGGCGTGACGTCCGGCGGGCGTTGAAAAAATGTCAGCACGTCGGCGGGCAAGCCGCTTTGTTTGAGCGCCGCCACAAACGCGACCGGGTCGGAAACCAGTTCGCCGGCCACCAGTTGATCATCCAAAATCGAAGCGGTCTTGATGCCGCCGCCTTTGGCAATCACCGTGCGCCCGCAGATTTCCGCCGCCGGAACCAGTGTGTTTTTTCCCGACACACGAACTTCCACCTGTTTCAAAGCCATAAATATTTTTCGGGAAAAATCAGCCGCGCGCCCCGACGCTGCGCAGCCACTGCTCGAACATTACCAGGCTGAACAGCAATTTGTGATTGTCCTGCCGGCGCGACTGGTGGTCGTCCAGCAGTTTTTTCACCGGCGCGGGTTTCAGCAGCGAATACATCAGCGAACTTTCGTCCAGCAGCAGCCCGGTGATTTTTCCTTTCGCCGAATGGTTGAACCAGTCGTCCACCACGTTCACCGCGAAGCCGCGCTTCTTGCGTTTCAAAATGGCGCGCGGCAGAAATTTTTCGCAGACGCGCCGGTGCAGCCATTTGCGCTCGCCGCGCCGGACTTTGAAATGCGAATCCAGCCGTTGCGCGAACTCGACCACCGTGCGGTCCAGATACGGCACGCGCGCTTCGAGGCTGTGCGCCATCGAAAGCTTGTCGGCATACATGAGCAGTTCGTCCGGCAGCGAGGAGCGGATTTCCAGCAGTTGAAAACCGCCGAGTTCGTCCAGCTTTGCCATCTGCGGCAGCAGCGACTGCCAGTAGGCCACCATGCCGGAAACCTGGCCGCCCGCGTCGCGAAAAAGTCCGTTCACCGTTTCCGCCGGATGCAGCGCAAAAACATTTTGATAGCGCTCCAGCCGGTTTTCCACGCCCAGCGACTGCACGCCGCGCTTCAAGGTTTCGTTGCGCGGCAGCTTGGAAATAATTGCGGCGGCCAGCGATTGAACTCCTTTCGGCAAACCGCGCCAGCGGTCGCCGTAATGAACGCCGAGATGCCGGTTGTAGCCGCCGAAAAGTTCGTCCGGGCCTTGGCCGATCAACGCCACTTTCACGTCCTGCCGCGCGCGCTGGCAGACAAAATACATCGGCACGATGGAAGAACTCGCCACCGGCTCCTCCAAAAATCGGACGATGTTCGGCAGCGCTTTTTCAAATTCCTCCTGATCGAGCAGCACCTGATGATGCCGCGCAAAAAGGAGCGACGCCGTTTCCGCCGCGTCCACCAGCTCGTCGTCCGCGTAACTTTTTCCATAGCCGATGGTGTAAGCCGGCCAGTCGCGGCCATGTTCGTTCATCAGCGCCAGCAGCAGTCCCGAATCCAGCCCGCCGCTCAACAAAATCCCCACCGGCACATCGGCGAGCAGATGCCGCTTCACCGCGCCGCGATACAGTTCAAACAACTGCTCCGTGGCGTCGGCGTCGCTGATCTTTTCCGAAAACGGTTCGGGCGAAAAATTATACCAACGCTCCTCGCGGCAAGTTCCGTTCTCGACCACCAGCATCGTGCCGGGCGCGAGTTTTTTTACGCCTTGAAAAATCGTCAGCGGCGACGGCGTGTAGCGAAACCGCAAAAATAAATTCAGCGCGTCGGCGTTCACTTGCGGTCGGGAATCTTCCGCCGCCACCACGGGTCGGATTTCCGAGCCGAAACTCAATTTCCCGTCCGCGAGCCGGTAGTAAATCAGCTTGATGCCCATCGCGTCGCGCGCCACGACGAGCTTCTTTTTCTTCACGTCCCAGATCGCCACGCCGAACATGCCGTTGAGGTGATTGAAAACCTCGTTGCCCCATTGTTTGTAGCCGTGAATGATGACTTCCGTGTCCGAGCTGGTGCGGAATTTGTGGCCGCGACCTTCGAGTTCGGCGCGCAATTCCTTGTAGTTGTAAATCTCGCCGTTGAAAACGACCCAGACGGATTGCTCCACGTCGGACATCGGCTGGTGGCCGCCAGCGAGGTCAATGATCGAAAGGCGGCGAAAACCGAAACCGAGCGAGCGGTCGAAAAAATAGCCGTCGTCGTCCGGCCCGCGATGAAACATCGTCCGCGCCATCCGGCGGATCATGCTTTGATCCACCGGTTCGTCGCTGGCAATTTTAATTTGTCCGCAAATGCCGCACATGAGTTTGTTTTTTAGAGTCGGCAGTTGATTTCGCGCAGGTAAAACGCCAGCGCGCGGAACATTTGCGACTGCGCCCAGCGGTGCATCGGCACGTCGTCCCAGCCCAGAATCAACTTGCGCGAACGGAACGAGCCGTCGCGCCTGATCCAGTTTTCCAAAATGCCGGCGACGACTGTTTCCAAGGTTTTTGCGAGCTGCGGAAAATCTTTTTTCAGCAGCAGGCAGAGATTGATGCACTCGGCGCAGTCGTAAAGTTCGCACTGGTAAACCGTCAGGCGCGGTGCCTTGGAAAACGGCCGCGGCATTCCGTCCGCGCCGAACAAATTCTTCAGGTAGTAATCCAGCCCGCGTTCGAGCGCGGCGCGGATTTTCGGGTCGCCGTTCAGGCGGTAAATTTTCGCAAGCGCTTTCATCACGAAACAGGTGTGGAAATGGTCCACGAAATCCCGCGCGCCGTCCACGGCGTAGGGCCACGAGCCGTCGGGCTTCTGCGTTTCGAGGACGAAGTTGATGTTGCGCTCCGCGATTTTTTTGAGTTCGTCTTTCTGCAAAAACCACGCGGCGCTGACCAGCGTGAACGCGCGATAGGCGGAGGCGTTGACAATTTTTCCCTCGTCATACGGCGTGTAGGAGCAGGTGTCCGCCGTTTCGGAAAACCGAAAATCCTTGATGTCCGTCGCGACGTGGCGCGCGATGGATTCCAGAATATTTTTCCATTCGTCGCGCGGCCGCAGCCGTTGGATTTGCAAAAATGCCTCGAACGCGTAAGGCGTGGTGGTGATGAGCGGCGTGCCTTTTTTAATGACGCCGGTGCGCGTGACCCAGTCGAACGGGTAGCCCCAGCAAAATTCCTTGAAGTCCGGGCAGCGCGATTTTTCCAGCTCGCGCAAAAAATGCACGGCCTGGTCAAAATACGCCGGCTCGGCGGTGGCCTCGTGCAGAAACGCAAAGCCCATCGCGTAATGCGCGTCGGCAATCGGCAGGCGGATGGGATGATGAAACAGCCGCCGCGCGGTCGGCGCCAACGCCTCGCAAAAAATCATCGGCGCGACGACGGCGGTGCCAATCAATTTGTGCTGGTAATAAAGCGCCTTCGCGCGGCGGCCAAGCGGCCCGGCGAAAAACGACTGGTGGTCCCACGAAACTTCGCCGTAGCTGTCGAGCCAGCCGGCAAAATTCGTCAGCGCGACGGAAACTTTTTGGGCGAGCGGATTGGACGGAGCGGGAGTCATGCGGTTCAAATTTTGGCCGGGCCGTTCGCCGCGCGGAAGCTGTCCACTTTTTTCAGGCGCAAAACGGCGCGGAAAATATTTTTCAATTTCATCATCTGCTCGGCGCGGTGAAAGCGCATCAGTTCCGGCGACACCGGCCGCTTCACGCGTTTTAGCGCCGCCCAAACGTAGCCGGCCAGCAGCGCGAGGCCGCCGATGACGAACGGTTTTTTCGCCAGCCGCCACGTCACGCGGAAAAGTTGCCAGACGGGCGAGCCGCCAAGGTAATAATCTTTCTGGCCGTAATGAAACAGCGCGGCGACCGCGCCTTTTTCCGCCGTGCCCATCGAACGGTGATGATGAAATCTTTTTTCGGCAAACGAGCGCGCCGTCCAGCCTTTCATCTTGGCGGTGGTCACGGCAATCCAGTCCACGCCGCCGGCGGGACTCGCGGTGTAGCCGCCGATTTCGCGGAAACAATCGCGGCGAAAAAGCTGGATCGGCCCGGCTACAAAATTTTCGCCCTCGAAACTGTCCTTCGTGGAATCGTAACCGCCGTCCTGCGTGAACGGCGTGCCGGCCACACCGAGCTTCGGATCGGCGGAGAATTTTCGCATGAGAAATTCCATGTAATCCGGCGCGAAAGTCACATCGGCGTCAAGATTGCCGAGCACGTCGAACTCCACGTTATTCAACTGCGCCAGCGCGGTGTTCACGGCTTCGGCTTTGGCGGCGAAATTACGGCCCTCGCGTTTGGGATTGCGGACGAGCGTGAGCCACGGATGGCTTTTGCCAAACTCGGCAATGATTTCCGCCGTGCGGTCGGACGAACCATCGTCGGTGATGACCCAGCGTTCCGGCAACTGCGTCTGCGCGGCGACCGAAGCCAGCGTCTGGCTGACGAAAGCCGCTTCGTTGCGCGCGGAAGTGATGAGGACGTATTTCATTTTGCCGGCGTTTTGATCTGCGCAAAAATCTCGTCCATGATCCGCGCGGTCAGAATGATTTCGCGATACGGAATCGGCGGCGCGCCGTTGGTTTTGATGCTTTGATGAAAACGCTCGATCAATTCCTTCATGCCGGAATCCTGATGCAGGCTGCCGTTGAGAAAATTGAAAAAGTTGACGCGCGCGCTGCGCAAATGTTGCCGCGCATTTCGCAACGGCGGCAGAAAAAACGCGAGGTAGCTTTTGCTGGGTTTGTTCACATGCCGGATCAGGCTGCCGCTGGAATTGTCCACCAAGAGAGAATTTTTCGGACCGCAGAGGCGGAGATAATTCAAGCCGGGCTTGATCTGCGTGGAAAAACAAAAGAACGCCGTCGTGCCATTTTCGTCGCGCAAAAACACGCGCAGCTCGTCCTGCACTTCCTGGCCGTTGAGGCTTTTCAGGCGGGCGCTTTGGTGCGCGTGGGCGGTGACTTTGACCTCATCACCCAAAAATTCCGCGAGCTTGGCGATGCCGTGGCTGATGAGATTGTGAAACAATTGTCCGGGCAACTGGCGAACCCAGTGCGTCTGGCTGCCGAGAATCGGGCCGACATAGCTGGCATCGCTCAAATCATACGGCCAGTGGCTTTCGAGGTGAACCGGCTTGCCGCCGAGAAAATCCTGGGCGACGAGCCGGCGCATTTCGAGCATCTCCAAAGTGAACTGATAATTGTGGCCGGCGGTGATTTTCAGGTTTTTATTTTTGGCAAGCGCAATCAATTCCTCGGCTTCCGGCGCGGTGACGGTGAACGGCTTTTCCAGATAAACATGGCTGCCGGCTTCGAGACACTGTTTCGCGAGTGAAAAATGTCCCTGCGGCGGCGTGGTGATGTGAACGACATCCGGCTTGGCGGTGCGCAGCATTTCCGCCGCGTCGGAAAAACAGGCGGTGATGCCGAAACGCTCGCCGAGTTGTCCGGCCATGAGCAGTTCGCGGTCGCACAGCGCCACGACCTCGCAGCCGCCGATGCGCCGGAACGCGAGCAGGTGCTGGTCGGCAATCTTGCCGCAGCCGATGATGGCGAGGCGCAGCGTCATTGGTATTGCGCGAGAAAAGATTTCAGCGCGTTGGCGAGCGTAACTTTTTGTTTCCAGCCGAGCCGGTCGTGGAGTTTTTTATTGGTGTAGCGGTTGCCCTGCCATTCGGCGGCGCAGCGGCGGCGGTTGAACACGGGCGGCAACTGGCCGCCGGATTTTTTGGAATAATTTTCCCAAAGCACGCTGCCAAGATACGCGAGCGGATACGGAATCCAGACGGAAAAAAACGGTTTTGCCGATTTGCGCGCCGCCAGAAAATCGCGGCTGGTCATGGTCTCGTCGTCCACGACGTTGAAGGTTTCGCCGTCCACGCCAGGCGTGAGCGCGGCGAGGACGATGGCTTCGGCGCAATTGTCCACGAAGGTGAGCGGCAGTTCGTTGGAACCGCCGAGGTGGATGAAAAAACCGAAAGTATTGATGCCGACGCGCCCGCTCAAATCCGGCTTGCCGGGACCATAAACGGCACCGGGACGCAGAATGACGAACGGCAGGTTTTGTTTTTTTCCGAAGTCGCGCACGATTTTTTCCTGCTGCAATTTGCCGAAGCCGTAGGCGTCGTGGCGTTCCTGCGGCGCGTCTTCGAGCGGGCAGGTTTCGTCGAGCAGGGCGTGGCGTTCCATTTTCAAATTGGAATAAACCGCAAAGGAACTGACGTTGACGAACCGCCGGGGCTGGTCGAGTTCGAGAAACGCCGCGATTAGGTTGCGCGTGGCGAGGGCGGAATTCATGAACGCGCCGGCAAAGGATTTTTCAAAGCCGGCGGCGAGATGGATGATGATGGAAACATCGTGCGCGGCGGCTTGGCAGTCTTCGCGGGAGAGCAGGTCGCCGGCGACAATTTCGCAATTTTTTCCGGCGGGATATTGGCCGAGAACCGCGTTCAGCTTTTCAAGTTTGCTGGAGGGCCGGACGAAAAGCCGCAGGTTCGTGAAGTTGCGGGCGAGGAGATTTTCAACCACGCGCGTGCCAATGAAGCCGTTGGAGCCGGTGACCAAAATGCGGTCGGTTGGCGATCCGATGGAGTTCGCAGGCATCGCGGCAAGTTAGGAAAACGGGTGAAAAAACCAGCCAACATCAATGCGGAAACGCGCTCAATTTCGAAGGTGGCGAAATCGGCGGCGGTCGGGACGGAGCCGGGTTGGTCGGCGGATTCACGGCATTCGTGCTGGCAAGGCTGGCCAGGCCGTTTGAATAAAGGCCCACGATTTCAGCCGGCGACAAGGCGCGGTTAAACAGCCGGACTTGCGCGATATCGCCGTTCATTGAATACCAATTTTGGTTGTTATTGCCGATCATCAGGTTTCCGCCGCCGTCCACCAAGGTGGCAGAAACGGTCGCGCTGGCGGACAAAACGCCGTTGGTGTAAAGCGAAGCGACGTTGCCCGCCAGGGTTGCGGTCACAAAAAACCAAGTGTTGGTCAGCAGATTGCCACTGACGATTTTGTCGTAACTGCCGCCGCCGTTGCCGACGGCCAGGCCGATGTTGCCTGGATTGAGGTCGTTCCCTTGGTAAAGTTCAAACGGGGCCGGGAATCCGTCGCTGTTCCCGGAGACGCCTTTGGTGACCAGTTCGTTGCGGATGCCGAAAACATTGAGGTAAACCCAAGCCGTGATCGTCAGATTGCTGGTCAAGACGATGGCGGGAGCCGAAGGAATGGTGACGCATTGGCCGGAACCATTGAGCGCGAGGGCGGCATTAGTTGAACCATTCGGGCCGGTGGCAAAGCCTGGGTTGCCAACCAGAGTGCCGTTATTGCCATTGCCCGAATAGTCGTTGGCATCCCTAGCCAGTGGATACCAAGCCACCAACCCGTTGGTGGCGGTTGCTATGTTTGTGACTACTAAAGCCGAAGTGATCGCCACAGTGTTACTCGACGAAGTTGTGGGAGCGGTAGCGGCGGTATCAGAATTATTTGGATTGGGAGAGCTATTAGTTGGACCAACCGCGAGGCTGTTGGTTGAATCCGGCTGCGGATACGGATCGGCCAACGGCACATAGTCCGGCTTCGCGATACCGTTGTAGAAATCCCGGTTTTCGACGAGGTTGAAATAGCCATGGTTGTCAAGATTGACGATGGCCCCATTCAATGTGTTGCCCCACCAGTAAAGCGGCTCGGACACTTCATTCGCAAGCGGCGCGGAATTGGTGTTGGCGGTGCTGTCCCACGGAACGATGCCGTTGTAGGTGATTAAGTCGCCCGAACCCAGCCCGGTCTGGTCAAGGGTTCTGATGACGCGGCTGAACTGGTAGGTGTCCCCGTCATAGAAAGTCAGGAAAGGAGCGGTATAAGCAGGCGAACCATCTTTTGAGGGCTGCAGCGTCAGCGTGTTGGTGGTGTTGGACCAGATTACCGCGAAGGTGTATTCCGGGGCACCTCCGCCCAAATAGGACGTATCAAACAGATGGGCCGTGGTGTTCCACACCGTGTAGCCAACCCACTGATTGCTGGTCCAATTGACGCCGGTGAACGTGATGACGTTGTTTGACGCCTGACAGTAACCATTGGTCCAGATACCGGAAAAATAATTGGTCGGGTCATTGCTGTCCCAAGGATTGGCTCCGTAAGCTCCGTTGAACGGCGGGAAGTATTCGCCCGAACGGTAGTTATCCAGCGTGCAGGCGTATTCCCAGCCCGCAAACGTATTGCTAATGATGACGCCGGTGCCGCCACGAATCAGCAAAGCCGTCGAATAAACGGTGGACGGAACGGTGCCGACAAACGTATTGCCATAGATTTCAAAACTGCGCTGGCTGCGAACCATGCCGCTGCTTTCGGTGCCGTGATTGTTATATTGGACATTATAGCAGGTGTTGTAGCGAAAAACCAGGCTGCCGCCGCCATTGCAGTCGTTAAGCCCGCACAAGGTGTCAACCGCATTGGTGAAGAAACAATGTTCGACATACAGGGCGTTCTTTCCGCCATAAGCATACGGCACCGACCAGCTATACGAACCCCCGGATTGATGGTCGCTGTCAACCAAACGCAGGACCTGTCCGGGAATCTGGGCGGTGATATTGAAAATGCAGTCGGCAATCAGGCCGGAGTGGATATTGTAGGCCTTGATGTTCTGCATGGGGATCTGGTTGAAGATCACATGGTCAATGCACCAAGGCACGACGCTGCCATCCGGGCCGCCGCCGGTGACATTCATCCAGATGCAGCCCCAGTCGTTGTAGTTGGCGGTGTTGGTTCCCTGCAAGATGAAGTTGGAAATGCGGGTGGGGTTGTTGCTGGAAAGTGCCTTGCAGGCCAAGGCGCAGATGTTGCCGGCCCCGCCGCCATCGAGTCCGCAAATGATGGTCGTGTTGGTGCCTGAAAAATTGGTGCCTGAACCGAGCAGCGAGATGCCGGTGGGCAACCAAAGTGTCTGCGGCCACACGTTGGTTCCCGGCGGCATCACCACCGTGTCGCCCGGACTGGCTTGCGCCACCAGGTTGCTCACGTCAAAAAAAGAACCGGTCGGCGCATTGGTCGTGGCGGCCGGGCAAAAATATCCGGTCAACAGCAGCGCGACGCCGGTCAAAATGGTTGTAATTGGCTTGGTCATTAGTTACAGGATTAAATTATAGCAATATGCGGGCCAGTCACCGCCCCGATGGCGACCGTTTTTGCATGGCCAATTTCAGCCGGGCGGGCTTGCGTTTGCCCCGGTGGATTTGTGGCCGGGAGTCCGTTTTGTGGACAACCATCGTTGGCAGTGTCCGCCGCCAGCTCATCGGAGTAAGTCTCCAGCGGCTCCGTTTGGGCGGGATAATCAATCGCCGCCAGGAAAAACATGAAAAAAGGAAAGCAATGGGTTCTAAAGCCCGCTTCCGTCCAATTGAAAAAAAGGAAACCGGCCAGATAAGCCAGCCGGAACCGGCCCAGATCGAAATTCTCAAACAGCTCACGGCGGGCTTTCGCATAGGTGGCCAGAATGAGTGCCAGCGTGATGAAAAGCCCCAACAGACCCAGTTGAATGTAGGTTTCAAGATAGCCGTTGTGCGCTTCATTGATCGGAATCCCACGGAACAACTCGGCAAATTTCACCTGCCGGTCACCCAGCCAAAAACTCTCGAAGCCGGCCCCTAAAATCGGGTTGATGTTCCAGTGCAACAGAATCTGCCAGATATAAGTCCGATCCGTGAGCGTCGAATCCCGCCCCAGCGCTTGAATGGCAAAATCATAAATTCCAAAAAAGAACTGACCCAAAATGCAGGCCGCCACGAGCATCACCAGATAGACGTCAAGCTGCCGCAAGTTCAAAAACTTGAGGCCAAGAAACCCCAGCGCGGCGACGGCCAGCACCAGGACGCCGAGCGACGTGGAGCTATGGGCCATGTAAAGCAACCACCCGATCATCACAAAAAATCCCAGACACAAGACCAGTTCATTTCTTCTGGGTTTCCCTTTTTCAAGCCGCCACACCCGCAAGAAATGCCAGATGAAGAAAAAACCCAGAATGAAGCAATCGCAACCCAAGGCATTCTTGTTTGTGGTGATGCCGGCATTGGTCGGCAGGCCGCTCCAGGCATCAAAGGCACGCCCCCATTGCGGATAATATTTGATGAATAGAATGGAGACCGGAATGAAAACATAGGCGCACCGCTTTAGCAGTCGCGTCAGCGACTCCAGCGGGTCGGGTTCGGTAAGGAGAATCAGCACCATGACCGGCTGGCCGAACAGCTTGATCCAGCGCTTGAAGGCGACAAACGGAAAGTCAGACCAGAAAACCGCCGACAACAGACAGTAGCCCAGATAAATTGAAACCCAGCGATTGTGCCGCACAAATTTCGCGACACTGACACGGCGTTGGTAAAGAATCCGAACCCCGGCAGCGATAAGAACAAAAAAAACCAGGGCGTCCACCGGACTGCCCTCTTCCACCGAATTACCGCCTAAATTCAGCCCACACATGGCCAGCCATTCGGAAACGAACCGTCCGCCGTTGATCATCACCCAGAAAAATGGCAACCACAGGGCACCGGTGACATTGGGCCGTTCGCGGAAATCGCGCCGGAACAGGTAGCCAATGAACAGGACCGTCAAAAAAGATGCCAGAATCGGCGGCATGATTTTTTATTCCGGCGGACGCGGGCCGGTCAAACCGGCGACGAGGCCGACGAGTCGGTGTTCTTCCGTGTCCCAACTGTTTTTCTGATAGACGGCCCGGCCCTTTTCCATGACGCCTTGCAATTCCGCCGGATGCCGCCAGGCCCACTCGATTTTGGCCGCGAGATCCGCGACGTTGCCGCCTTCAAAAAACAAAATCTCATCCTCGCCAAAATAATCGCCGATGCCCTGCGTGCGCGGCACGAGCACCGGTTTGTGCATGGCGAGATATTCAAAAATGCGGGTGGGAAAATTGATCTGCGTGAACGAATTGATCCGGTTCGGAATCAGGCCGAGGTCAATATTGAATATGTCGCGGGCGATGCCGTCCAGCGGCTTGTAGCCGTGCGCCTGCACCACGCCGTCCAACGCGAGTTCCCGGACCAGCTCCCGGATTTTTTTCAGGTAGTCGGTCGGCTCGCCATACATGTGCAACTGGAGGCCGGGAATCCGTTCGCGGAGTTGCGCGACGGCGCGGATGGCCAGGTCCAGCCCATGCCGCTCGACCAGCAGGCCGTGATACATCAGCTTGAAAGTTTTTTCGGGACTGGCGGCGGACGGATATTTGGCGGGATTGAAAATGGTCGTCTCCGGCGCGTTCATCACCATTTCAATTTTGTCCGGCGCGCAGCTTCGGGCGGCGAACAGCCGCTTGAAGGCGAGGTTCGGCGTCAAAACCAAGTCGGCAAAGCCGATGCTGCGCCGTTCCATCCGTTTGAGCCAGCCGACTATGAAATGTTTTTCCGGCAGGCCATAGATGCTGCAAAACAGTTCGGGCATCGGGTCGTGCAAATCCAAAATGACCTTCGCGCCGCGCAGCCGGGGCAGCAGCGCGCTGAACACCAGGAAGTCCGGCATATTGTGAACGTGGACGAGCTGGTAGCGTTTTTTCAGGCCCAGCGCGGACAGGAAGAAAAACGAACACGTCAGGAACCACGCGTATTGCAGCATATAAACGAGCTTGCTCGCGCGCCGCCGCCGCAACGGCATATGATACACGTTGATGCCGTTCGTTTTTTCGTGCCACGGAGCCGAACCGCCGCGGTGGAGACAGAGGACGTCCACTTCCATTCCGGCGCGGGCCAGTGCCTCGGCCTCGCGGCGCGGGCGCGGGTCGGTGGCAAAATAGGAATACAAAACCACCGCCGCCGACATTCCCGCGAGCGGTTTTTCTTCCGGCGGGCGGACGGGTGCTGGCAGCCGGTTGACGACGGGTTCCGCACTCGTTTGCGGTGCTGGCGGCACACACGTTTCACGATACCAGCGCGCGACCTGATGGGGCAGGGCGTGCCAGTATTCGCCGCAGTAATTTTTCGCGAGGTAATCGAGCAGTTGTTCGTAGAAGGCCGCCGGATATTCCGAAATCCCCCGCTTGTGTTCATCAAAGCCAAGATAGTCGGGATGAACATTGACCAGCGCCATGCCGCCGCGCTGGATGATCCAGTCCAGTTTTTTCTTCCAGAGTTCCGGGGAAGTTTCCTGCAGCACCAGAAACAGCGTCGAGTCCTGCGGCAGCGTATAAGGCAGTTCCACATAGCCGCCGCCGTGCGGACGCGGCACCCAGTAGGGAAAAATCGTGTTGACGCCTTCCGGCTGCGGCTCGAACGGGTCGGTGTCAAACGTCGAGGCGTCATATTCGATGTCCAGCCCTTTCAGGCAGTCGCGGTCGTGGAGCATGAAGCCGGAGCGGAAACCGCGCGCGTTCCAGGCCTTCAAGTAGCCGTTGATGCTGCGGGCGTTTTCGGAAAACTCCGCACGCCGCCAGTAAAGCTTGCCATCGTGCCGCAGATCGTGGACGCCGATTTCAAATCCGTTTTGCACCAGCTCGCCGCGCAGTTCCGGTGAAACCTGGTATTTGCCTTCGGGAATAAAATTGAAGGAGGAACGGAAACCGAGCCGCTGTTCGAGTTGCATCAACTGCCGGCATTTGGCGATGCCATGCAAGCCTTCCACGTCGTGCGTGAGCACCAGCGCGAATTTTTTCCCGTCCGGCCAGCCCGGCCAGCCCGCCGGCGTCCGGCCTGCCGTTTCGTTGATGGGCCAGGTCTGCGCATAGCGCCGCCGCTGGATGTCGGCCACCACGCGGCGCAAGCCCATGCGCAGGCGCCACGGCAGGTAGGGCTTGAAATGGTAGTAAATCCGGCGGCTTAACATGGCTGGTTGAAACGGCGATGGCCGCAAAAACGGTTTTGGCTGGGCAACGAAAACCGTTCAGACATCGGGGTTCAAATCATGATGCAGCCGCGCGGGAACGTATTTCCGCGTTTTGTTGAGCACGGCGGTGACGTTGGCTTTGGACTGCGCGAGCAGCGCGCTGGCCTGTTGCACGGCTTCGCGGTCGGTTTTTTCGGATTCGATCACGAGCATGACGTTGTCCATGAAACCGGCAAGCCGCAGCGTCAGGCTCGTCTGGCTGACCGGCGGCATGTCAAAAATAATATAATCGTAGTCGCTGGCCTTGAGCTTGGGCACGAGCGAGGCAAACCGCTTGGGCAAAGCGCGCGGCAGCAGGTCGGCGTTGGTGAATTCGGAGACGACGTAAAGATTTTCCTGCACCATCGCGTTTTCGCGTTTGTCGCTCACCAGCGCGTCGTCCAGTTTGCAACTGGGCTTGCCGTGGATGAACTGCTGCGCCGCGCCTTGTTCCAAATTCATGTCCACCAGCAGCACGCGGCCGTCGCCGGTTTCCGAAAGCGACGCGGCCAGTCCGGCGGCGATGGTGCTCACGCCGGCGCCCTTGTTCGCGCTCGTCACGGCGACCAGTTTGGGTTTGCGCGTCAGGTTGATGGATTCAAAATAAGTCACCAGCCGGTCGCGCAGCGCGTCGTAATGCGAATGCAGCGCGTGGTTCACCTGCCACGGAGTCACTTCCAGCGCGCCGGGCACCGGCGGGCCGGTCTGGTTGAATTCAAGCTGGCGCTTCTCCGGTCCGGTGAGCCGGTCGCGGTCGTGCTGGTTCAAATCGGGAATGGAGAGGAAAAACGGAATTCTCAATTTCGTGAAAATCTCCGACGGCCGCTTGATGGAATGGTCCAGATAAAATTCGATGAGGAACGCCCAGGCCAGTCCGCCCAGCAAACCGCCCAGCAGCAGCATCAGGATGTTTTTGTGAAACTTGTCAAAATCCTTGAACGGCGGCGACGGCGTCTGGATGGCATTGATGTTGGAAACCCGGCCCGGTCCGAACAACTCGTTGATGTGCGTTTCTTCGAGCGTATTGGCCAAATACTTGTAGTTGTCTTCCAAGACTTGCTTCTTGCGCTGAAGATCCGCAATTTTGGCTTCCGCCTCGCCGAGCTTGGCGGCGTCGGCCTGGATGCGATTGAGCTGTTCCCGCAGAATTTTCACGCGCATCGGCAGGGACGCCAGCGCGGCGGAGTTGGTGGAATTGTCCGCCGGGCCGGCGAGCGACGCGGCTGGCGTCAGGTCCATTTCCGCAAGCGCCGGATATTTCGTCTCCCAATCGGATTTAGTTTTTGCCGCCTTGGCAATTTCCGCGCGGGTTTCCTTGACCAGTTTGTTTTGCTCTGTGAATCCTTGTTGAACCAGGTAATCGTCCGCCCGTTTTTGCAGAAAGGCGAGGCGCGTGCAGGCGGTTTTGTATTGGGCAATTTGCTCCGCCGGCACGTTCGCGGGCACGGCGGCATTGTTCGTCCCCGGCCGGCCGGACAAAACGCTCAAGCTCATCTGGCGCTCCGCCAAATCGGCTTCGGCTTGGAACAGTTCCCGGCGAATCCGGGCAATTTCTTCCGAATAAGCTTTCTCCGAATCGGCGATGTCAATGATGCCGGCGTTGGTCTTGGCCATCAGCAACTCGTCTTCCGTCTGGACGATTTGCAGGTGCAACTGGGTGGTTTGCTCGGCCAGCGTTTCGTCCGACACGCCGATGGCCTTGTGAACCTCCTGATGCTTCTCCAGATAATCGGCAATGAGTTCGGTGAGCACAGGCCGCACGATGTCCGGGTCGAAATGATAAAACGTGATGTGAATGACGCTGCTGTCCTTGCCGCCCTCGATCTTGAGGTTGTTTCTGACAATGAACGCCGCGCGGATCGGATCGCTGCCGCCGCCGTATTTGGCCAGGATTTTCGCCGGCCCGATGTTGGTGGCCACCTGCGCCGCCAGATCGAAGCTCGACAGGATGCGCATTTCGGAATTCATCACGCTGGCACCCAGATCCATGAGCGAAGTGACGCGGGAATTATTTTCCGTCGGGCTGACCGTGCGGCTGTCCTGCACATAGCGGATGAGCAATTCCACTTCCGACTGGTAAGGCGGCTGCTTGGCAAAATAATAAATCGTCGCCGCCACCAGCCCGGCCGCCGTCAGCGCGAGAATCTTCCATTTGTGGCGGAAAACCACAAAATAAATATCGCCCAAAGAAATGCCGCCGGACGGCTCGTTGTGTCGGCTGTTATTCATTTATCATCCAGATTAAAACGGTTTATCGTAACAAATTCAGCAAAAATCACGCCCAATGTTTGTAAAGCACGCTGCCCGCCAGCCGTGACAAGCCCAATGGCAACGCCCGGAAAATCGCGTTGTGCCAGCCCGCGACGCCGTCGGTCTCCGTGACAAACCGGTTCTGCCGCAGGTCGTATTTCACGTATTCGATTTTTTCCTCGGCCGCGCCGAGGTTCAGCTTGAACCGCCGCAGACCGTCGTGCAGGAGCGAGGTCTTGCCCAGGTGCAGCCGCGTGACGCCGTTCCGCGCCAGCCATTTCATCGCCGCCCACATCACCAGGTTGCTGCCGCGCAAATCCTGCCGCGCAAAATCCGATGCGCCGTATTTGTAAATCGCGCGGCCGCCGAGAAAAAAATAAACCGACGCGGCGATTTTTTGTCCGCCGTGGCTGGCCACCGCGATCATGCCCTGGTTCTGCGACAAAATGTGCCGGTGGATGTTCAGGAAAAAACGGAACGGCTGCGGCGGCAAACCGTGCCGTTTCCGGGTGCGGCACTGCAAAAAATAAAAATCGCGCACCGCTTCCAGACTTTGCGAAATCGTCACCGTTACGCCGGCTTTTTCCGCCTTGCGCACGGCCTGGCGCGCGGAGCCGTCCATTTTTTCAAACAGCGCGGCTTCATCCGCCGCCAGATTTAGGCTGTGGCCGTAAAATGTCAGCGAAGCCGGCGTGTCGCCAAAAAATTTCCGGCCGCCGCGGCACTCGACGTATTTCCAGCCGCGCGTTTTTCCAAATTCCACCGCGCTGTGGAAAAGTTTCTGGAAAATTTCCCCGTCGGCGCCGAGCGGTTCACATTCGTCGGTGAACGGCAGCGCGATGCCGCGTCGTCCGGTCAGCCAACTGTCCACTTCCATCAGTGGCAGCCGCGCATTTTCCGCCGCAAACCAGCGCGGCGTGAAGCCGTAAGTTTCCGCCAAAACTCTGGTCCAAGCCGAGCCGTGAAAAAAGGTGCCGTTCGGATGTTTTGCCAGTTGCGCATCCCAGTCCGGCATTTCGAGCAGATTAAATTGCCGCACCGCGCCGGACGCAGGAGATTCCGTGGCCACAATTTTTGCGGATCAGGTTTTGGCCGGACGCGGCTTGACGATGCGGGCAGGATTGCCGGCGACGGTTGCGCCGTCCGGCACGTCTTTGGTCACCACGCTGCCGGCACCGATCATCGCGTTTTCGCCGATGGTGATGCCGCAGAGCAGCACCGCGCCGGAACCGATGGAGGCACCGCGTTTGACAAGCGTGGGAATGCAGGTCCAGTCGGCGTCGGTTTGCAACTGGCCGTTGGCGGTGGCGCGGGGATAACGGTCGTTGGTGAAGACGACGTTGTGGCCGACAAACACTTCGTCCTCCAGCGTTACGCCTTCGCAGATGAAGGTGTGGCTGGAAATTTTGCAGCGGTGGCCGATCTTGGAACCTTTTTGGATTTCAACAAAGGTGCCGATTTTCACGTCGTCGCCGATTTCACAACCGTAAAGATTCGTGAAGGCGAAAATGCGGACGTTTCTGCCCAGCTTGACATCGGGAGCAATCCGCTGGAGCGGCTGGCCGGGCGAATTCATCGGGCGCGGCTCAATGGCCGTTTCTTGCCAACTGGATTTTGACCTGCACTTTGGGCGCGGGCCGGGCCGAGATTTTTTCCACGCGGCTGCCGTTCGTCAAAATAATCGGGGCGTTGAGACGCGGTGATCCGTTGGCGACGGAATTTTTGCCGGCGCGGCGCTTGCGCGCTTTGGAAAAATTCACCGGCGCGCCGCCGAGCTGCAATGATTTGGAGGAGGCTTCCAAAATGCGCACCAGTTCCGTGCCGCGCGTGCCGCAGCTCAACGGCGTGGTGCCGTTGCGGATGCAATCAAGAAAATGCTGGCACTCGGTTTTCAGCGGCTCTTCCTGCTTGATGTAAGGCGCATACATGTCGCCGTAATGGTAGGCGTATTGGAATTCGCCGAAAGTATCGTAATGCGGCGGACGCTCGACGCGGGTGTCGAAGACGCGGATTTTTTCCAGCGGCGCGAGGTCGTCATAGACAATCATCCGCTTGCTGCCGACGATGGTCATTTCGCGGACTTTGCGCGGATCGAGCCAACTGCTGTGGATGATGGCCGAACGCTGGCCGGAGAAAGTCAGGCACATCGTGGTGACATCTTCCACGCCGGGCGTGATGTGGGCGCTGCCGCGGCAATTCACGGTGATGGGCTGCTCGCCGATGATGGACAAAATGATGGAAAGATCGTGCGGGGCCAGATCCCAGGCGACGTTGATGTCTTTCTGGAACAGGCCCAAATTAAGGCGGCGGGCGCAGATGTAGCGGATTTCGCCGATGTCGCCGCTGTCTATGATTTCCTTGATTTTTTTGACGACGGGCGAATAAAGGAACGTGTGGCCGGTCATCAGGACGAGGCCGTTCTTTTTGGCGATGTCAACGAGCTCCTCGCAGTGTTCCGCGCGGCCGGCCATGGGTTTTTCGATGAAGGTGTGCTTGCCGGCCAGCAAGGCGGCTTTGGCCATGGGGAAATGGGATTTAACATCGGTGGCGATGACGACGGCATCCAAGTTGATGCCGTTGAGCATGTGCAGATAATCCGTTTCGCCCGCGACTTCGGGATAAAGCGACTTGAGATGCTTCAAGCGCGACGTGCTCAAATCGCACATCATCTTGAGATTGCAATCCGGCAGCGACCGGAAGTTCCGGATCAAATTCGGTCCCCAGTATCCGCAGCCGGCCACGCCGACCTTGATTCGTCTTGTCATAAAAAAGTTGGGTTGGTTGTATCGGTTATGTTTTCTTTCACCCAACACAGCAACAAAAGTGCCGCTTTTGAAAAATTATTGATTTATCAAGCGGGCCGGCATGGCCGCCTCCGCTGACACGTTCGCCGGAACGCGCGATTTCTTTTGCTGGCGCATATCCCACATCTGCACGAGCAGGGCGGGAATGGTTTTGAAAATGATGGCCAGATCCAGCCATAAATTTTTCCGGCGCGAATACTCGATGTCCAACTGTATCATTTTCGTGAACGTTGTCCGGTTTTTACCGCTGACCTGCCAGAGGCCGGTCAGGCCGGGCGCGGCGTTGAAGCGCTCTTGCTGCCATGGCAGATATTGTTGGGCTTCGTAAGGCAGACACGGGCGCGGCCCGACCAGGCTCATTTCGCCTTTGAGCACATTGATCAATTGCGGCAGTTCATCCAGTCCGGCGGAACGCAGAAGTTTGCCAAAGGGAATAATCCGTGAATCTCCGCGCGCATCCATTTTGACCATCGGCACGTCGGCATCCATCAAATGTTTCAGGTGGCCCTGGTGGGTGGCGGTTTCCGCGCCGCAAAACATGGTTCTGAATTTCAGGCACATGAAACGCCGGCCCCGGTAGCCAACGCGTTCCTGTTGAAACAGGATCGGCCCGGCCGATGTGGCGCGGATAATGAGCGCGATCACCACGGCCACCGGCAGCACGCACGGCAGGGCCAGTAAAATGGCGACCACGTCCAAGGCGCGTTTCCAAGCCGGTAGGGCCATGTTGTTATTATTGCTCATCGCTGCCCGTCCATTGCAAAGCTCCGCACGTGCTCGTCTGCTGATTTTCGCGAACGAACTTTTTGTCTCCACAAACATTCATAATAACCAAACTGCAAAATTTAACCCGGCAACAGCTCTCCGTTCAATTTTGCCGCCAACAGCGGCGACAAAGCCATCCATTTGTTCCGGTTCCGAGCCAGTGCCCCGCCGCTTGCTATCCGTTGGGCGGAATGACTCAAGATCGTTAGCAAGAATTGAACCCTTTTCGCGACCGGAAAGATTTGTCGCCGCCAAGCCCGCTGGCTGGCGGCGCATTCGCCAACATCGGCCGTTATTGATGCCAAGGAAAACAGGTCAATGAAGCGAGCACTTGACGGGAAGAGACTCAAACCAAAAAGCTTGCGCCAGCCGGCCGGCACGATGTGATTATGCCCCAGCCTAGCTTCCGCGCCGTCGCAACCTGAAGTCGAGTTTTGCATTTAATCAATTGATTCTGGATTCAAATTGACACGTCAGGCCATGCCTTGACTATGGGGTGTTCACCCTATAACCAGAACATCAGCGTAAATCTTTTTGCCATTCTAATTAATCTAAAATACGGTCGCCATCTCAAGAGAGACAAACTCCATGTCCGCAAATTATACACTTATCAGCGGGTTTGTCCACCAAGTTTTTTATGGTGCAGATTAAGAAAAATTATTATTGAAATTAACAACCGCCCAAGCCGGTTTGATAAAACAACGGAATTCAAAGCAGAAACGGTATGATTGCGGAAGAAGATATTAGATTGAGACAAAAATAAATTACGGGAAAGGCAAACCCCACTTCACCGGGACGGCTCTCTGTCACAAAATGGAGCACGTCGGTCCTTGTTTCAGGACACTGCGGCCGCGCGCCGCGCCGAGCACAAATCACCAGACCAGCGGCCAGGCGGACTCTTTTTGAGCCGGCTTGGCTCCGGTGTGAAACCCGGTTTCATCCTGATAACCCACTGGAATCTCGATTTTTACGGCGTTCCACAGTTTGGTGAAAATTCCGGCGGGTGAGAAGCCGGAGTTCTCGGTGTGCAACCACGCTTTGGGTTCCATGACTATTTGTTTGTATGACATAGTTGTTTGTTAGCATCAGCGATGCCAAGTTCACGGCAGGGAATACGAGCGGAAAAAGCGCTGGCTGAAACTGGCGGCATTGGCGTCCACAAAAGTGAACGGGGCGGTGTTGGTCTCCAACGCTGTCCAATGCACCAGATCCGAAGTTGCTTGGACGACATATTGCGCGCCGGGCGTGCCCGAAACCACAAAGCTAACCGTCCCATTGGCATGGGTGAACGCGGTCTGGGTCGGCGCCGCCGGCGGAGTCGCGGCTGCCGGGGTTGGCAGCGCGGCTACCGCCTGCGCCGCCGCCGTCGGCGTGGCATACACCAAAACCGTCGCCGCGCTGTTCGTCGAGCCATAGCTGTTGGAAACGAGAACCGAATAACTGCCCGCACGCTTGGAATTCAGATTTTTCAAGGTCAGCGAGGCCCCGGTCGCGGTCGGCAACGCGGCCCCGTTAAACCGCCATTGGTAGCTTAACGGAAATTTGCAACTGGCGATCACCCGCAACGTCGTGGTCTGGCCCGCGACCGCCACAATGTTGGTCAGCGGCTGGACAATTTTTGGCAGGTTCGGGTTGACGACGGTGACAGTGAAACTTTGCGTCGTGAGGTTGTTGGTGGCTGCGCCGTCGTTAACAGTGACGGTGATGACCGCCGTGCCGGTGGCATTAGCCGCCAACCTGAAGGACAACGTGCCATTCGTGTTGGGGTTGTTATAGCTGACGGCCAGCTTGGAGATGAGGGCGCTGTTGCTGGTCGCCGGCGTGATTTTCAAATGCTGATTTTCATTGGTAGCACCGGTCGTGATGCCCGACAAAGTGATGATTTGCGCGCCAGCGTTTTGATTGACGGTCAGATTTGAAATCGGGTTCAAAGTCGGCGGCTGATTCACCACGACTGGCGGCGGATTGGTCGGCGGCAGGTTGGTGACCAGGGCCGGAATGACATAAATCGCTTCGTTCGACAAATCGCTTTCGTCGCCCGCCGAATCCACGGTGGTGGCGCCAAAATAATAAGTCGTTCCCGCCACCAAGCCGGCGACGACAGTGTTCGTGATATTGCCCACCAGCGTTGAGTTGGTGTAAACATGGCTCACTCCGCCATAATAAATCCGGTAGCCCACCGCATTGGTGTCGGCGCTCGGATTCCAGGTCAGAGAAACACTTTGATCCGCCAACGCCGTCAGCCCGCCGAACCACAGCAACGCCGCCCCGCAAATAAAATTCAGGGCGGCTGGTTGCGACCAAAGCTGGTTTGTCCGGTGTGACATCACCTCTGCTTACGCAAGAGGGTTGCCAACCAATTTTTTCCGGGCGGGTCCGACGCGTCTTTTTATTCAAGGCGGTGCCGAAGCCCCGGCTGGATTCAGAAAAAGACCTTGAAAAAATTGAAGATTATCCACGCCGTCCGTTTTTGAGGTGCCGGAAAAAATCCGCAAAAAAAAATTATCGCCCGGGCGCGACCGCCCTCGGCGGATGGAAATTGGTTTTATCCAAGACAACATTGTATTCCTCACTGTCTTGAAAAAGTGCATGGGAAATTCCACTGCCGCCCAAGTGGCGAGCCGACCGGAAATAATGCTGCGAACCCGCTTATTTTTTGAAAAAACCTTTGACCACTTCCGCCACGCGCTGGATTTGCGCGTCCGTCAGCTCGGGGAAAATCGGCAGGCTCAAACATTCGCGCGCCGCTTTTTCGGCCACCGGAAAATCACCGGCTTTGTAACCAAGGCTCGCGTAGCATTTTTGCAGATGCAGCGGCAGCGGATAATGCAGCGCGCAGCCGACCTGGTTTTCCTCCAGAAATTTCTTCAGCTCGTCGCGGCGCGGATGGCGCACGACGTAAAGGTGCCAGACACTTTCCGCGCTCGCCGCCTCGCGCGGCAGTTGCAGCGGCGTGTCCGCGAGCAGTTCGGTGTAGCGCCGCGCCACGCGCTGGCGTTCGCGCGTCCATTTTTCCAGGTGCTTCAATTTGATGCCGAGCACCGCGCCTTGAAAACCTTCCATGCGGTAGTTAAAACCGACCTCGTCATGGTAATACCGCACCGTCGAGCCGTGCTCGCGCAGCGAACGGGCGCGCTTGGCAAACTCCGCGTTGTTCGTCACCAGCGCGCCGCCTTCGCCGAACGCGCCGAGGTTTTTTCCCGGATAAAAACTGAAACAGGAAATCTCGCCAAACGTGCCAATGACCTTGCCTTTCCATTTCGCGCCGTGCGCCTGCGCCGAATCCTCGACCATCGGCAGTTTGTGCCGGCGGCAGATTTCGCGCACCGCGTCCACGTCGAACGGCTGGCCGTAAAGATGCACGGGCATGACGGCTTTCGTGCGCGGCGTAATGGCTTTTTCCATTAGCTTCGGATCCAAATTGAAGGTCGTGTCGTCCACGTCCACGAAAACCGGCTTCGCGCCGACATAGGAAATCGCCCAGCTCGTCGCGACGAACGTGAATGGCGTGGTGACGACTTCATCGCCCGGCCCGACGCCGAGCAGCAGCATCGCAACGTGCAGCGCCGAGGTGCCGCTGTTGAAGGCGACGCAGTGTTCCGCGCCGCAAAATTTCGCAAAATCTTTTTCAAACTGCGCCACGTCCGGGCCGAGGCAGAACGAGCAGTGGTCAATGGTGCGGGCGACGGCGGCGTCCAGTTCCGCGCGCAGCGGCTGGATTTGCGCGCGCAGGTCGAGGTAGGGAATCGGTTCAGGCATAAAAGTCGCCGCATAATTTATCCGCATCCGCCGCCTTTGGGAACATTAAACATGAAAATTGCCGTCTCCCCAAAAAAGAGTAGCCAATTACGCTTGAAAGTCGCGCCGATGCCGGTAGCTTGCGCCGATATGCGCTGGATCAAATTCCTTTTTCCCGCCGCGCTCGCGCTGCTGGCGGCCTGCACTTCCGTGAAAAAAAATTGCACCTGCTGCGCCACCGACCCGCTGCGCGAGTTCCAATCGCGCGCGGCGCAATATCATTCCGTCATCACCGTGCCGACGTTTGAGACGACACCGGCACAAGTTGTCGCGACGGTCAAAAAAACCATCGCCGACGGCAACGCCGCGCTGGACCGCATTGGCCGGCTCACGCCCGCCGAGGTGACGTTCACGAATACATTCGTGGCACTGGACGATTTGAATTTTCAGAGCGGCGGCGCGGCGGAACGCCTGGGCCTGATTGAGCAAACCAGCACCAACGCAGCCGTGCGCGACGCGGCGACGGACGCCATCAAGGAATTGTCCGCGTGGTCGGTGAGCATTGATTATCGCGAGAATGTTTTCAACGCGCTCAAGGCGTTTGCCGCCACGCATCCGCAGTTCGGCGGCGAGGACCGGAAACTTTTTCAGGAGACGCTGCGCGATTATCGCCGCGCCGGGCTGGATTTGCCAAAGGCGCGGCGCGACGAGGTGGAACAGCTCCGCAAAGAACTGTCCGCGTTGGAAACCGATTACGACGACAACGTGACCAAGGCCGAGAAATCCGTGAAATTCACGAAGGCCGAACTCGCTGGCGTGCCGGACGATTTTCTTTCGCAGATCAAAAACGAAAAAGCCGACGACGAGTATATCGTCAAGGCCAACATCACCTGGCATTATTTGAGCCTGATGGACAACTGCTCGGTGGAAGCCACGCGCAAAAAGTTTTTGATCGAACACGACAATCTTGCACGCGAGAAAAACATTCCCTTGCTGGAAACCATTCTCACCAAACGCGACGC
>Ga0182030_10000932_pt1 | contig 58315 bp, 51 predicted proteins | sample 812S3MmetaG_FD_121299 | JGI IMG/M metagenome (GOLD analysis project Ga0182030, IMG submission 121299) | Permafrost microbial communities from Stordalen Mire, Sweden - 812S3M metaG (Illumina Assembly) | ecosystem: Environmental > Terrestrial > Soil > Wetlands > Permafrost | place: Sweden... | reverse complement strand
TTGCCGCAGATGCTCGCGCTCGCGAACTGATCCTTGATGTCCTGCGGCCTGCGCCACTTTGCCCTCAGAGCCTCTTCGTACCAGCTGTGCAGCGGGCCTCGCGCATCAGCGTAGGCGAGGCGCTCCCAGAACTTCTTCAGGCTGCTCTTGGCGATCACCCTCATCGACCGACAGTATCTCCCATTTTGGGAGGTCTATCAAGAGCCAGATTTTCCTGGAGTTTCTGCCAGTTTTGCCCAGAAACTCAGGGTTCACTGCCACGGCAAACCGTGCCACACTGGGGAAGCGCCCTGGTCTGGTCACTCCCACTCAATCGTGGCAGGCGGCTTGCCCGAGATGTCGTACACCACACGGGAGATGCCCGGCACCTCATTGACGATGCGCCGCGATACTTCGTCCAGAAAGTCGTAAGGCAGCCGCGCCCAGTGCGCCGTCATGAAGTCGACGGTCTCGACGGCGCGCAGCGCAACGACATAATCGTAGCGGCGCCCATCGCCCATGACTCCCACTGAGCGCACCGGCAGGAAGACGGCGAACGCCTGGCTGGTGCGATCGTACAGGTCATGCCGTCGCAGCTCTTCGATGAAGATTGCATCCGCGCGGCGCAGCAGATCCGCGAATTCGCGGCGCACGTCGCCCAGGATCCGCACGCCCAGGCCCGGACCCGGGAAGGGATGCCGGTACACCATGGCATGCGGCAGTCCCAGCTCCGTGCCGAGGCGTCGCACCTCGTCCTTGAATAATTCGCGCAGCGGCTCCACCAGCTTCAGGCGCATGCGCGCCGGCAGTCCCCCGACATTGTGGTGGGACTTGATGACATGCGCCTTGCCGGTCTTGGCACCTGCGGACTCGATCACATCCGGGTAGATGGTTCCCTGAGCCAGGAAGCCCACGTCCTTGAGCTTGTTTGATTCTTCCTCGAAGACCTCCACGAACAGGCCGCCGATGATCTTGCGCTTGGCCTCCGGGTCGGTGACGCCCTTAAGCGCCGCCAGGAAGCGCTCCGCGGCATCCACGCGGATGACCTTTACGCCCAGGTTCTGCGCGAAGGTGCGCATGACCTCATCACCCTCTCCCCAGCGCATCAGACCGTGATCCACGAACACGCAGATCAGCCGATCACCGATCGCCAGGTGCAGCAGCGCGGCCACGACACTCGAATCGACGCCCCCCGAAAGACCCAGCAGCACCTTGGCATCGCCGGTTTGCGTCCGCACGCGCGCGACGGCATCTTCGATGATATTGCCCACACTCCACAGCGCATCGCAGGCACAGATCTCGCGCACGAAGCGCTCGAGCAGGCGCGCCCCCTGCAGGGTGTGCGTGACTTCGGGATGGAACTGGACCCCGTAATAGCGGCGCCGCTCATCACTCATGGCGGCCAGGGGCGCGTTGGCGGATGCGGCCGTGGCGGCAAAACCCTCGGGCAACTCGGCGACCCGATCGCCGTGACTCATCCACACATCCAGTACGGCGCGACCCTCGGCATCGCGTCGATCGCTTAAGCCATCGAGCAGCCGGCATGCAGCGATGACCGCGACTTCGGCGTAGCCGAACTCGCGTGTCAGGCCAGCGACCACCTGCCCGCCGAGCTGCTGCGCCATGGTCTGCATGCCGTAGCAGATACCCAGTACCGGCACTCCCAGTGCGAACACCGCCTCTGGCGCGCGCGGCGGGCGCGAATCGGTGACGGACTCGGGGCCGCCCGAGAGGATCACGCCGCGGGGTGCAAAGGCGCGCACGGCCGCATCGGAGATGTCCCAGGGATGGATCTCGCAGTACACACCGCTCTCGCGCACCCGGCGGGCGATGAGCTGGGTGTACTGCGCACCGAAATCGAGAATCAGGATCCGGTGCGCGTGGATGTCAGGAGACGCGGTAATTCGGCGCTTCCTTGGTAATGGTCACATCGTGCACGTGGCTCTCACGCACACCCGCGTTGGTGATGCGCACGAACTTCGGGCGCGTGCGCATGATCTCGATGGACGCGCTGCCGGTATATCCCATCGCCGCGCGCAGGCCCCCGGCCAACTGGTACAGGATCGATACCAGGCTGCCCTTGTAGGCGACCCGACCCTCGATGCCCTCGGGCACGAGCTTCTCAAGCTCGCTGGCCGCATCCTGGAAGTACCGATCGGCACTGCCGTGCTTGTCAGCCATGGCACCTAATGATCCCATGCCGCGATAGGCCTTGTATGAGGCGCCCTGATACAGCTCCACTTCACCGGGGGACTCTTCGGTGCCGGCGAACATCCCGCCGATCATCACGGCATGTGCGCCGGCGGCGATGGCCTTGGCAAGGTCACCCGAGAAGCGGATGCCGCCATCGGCGATCACCGGCACCCCGGTGCCCTCCAGCGCCCGCGCGACGTTGGAGACGGCACTGATCTGCGGCACACCGACACCGGCGACGATACGCGTGGTGCAGATCGAGCCCGGACCAATGCCCACCTTCACGGCATCCGCGCCGGCCTCGGCCAGGTCACGGGCCGCCTCGGCGGTCACGATATTGCCGGCGATGACCTGCAGTTGCGGCCAGCGCTTCTTGATCTGGCGGACCATGTCGATCACGCCCTGGTGGTGCCCGTGACTGGTATCCACGACCACCACGTCCGCACCAGCGCCGCTCAAAGCCGCCACGCGCTCGAGGGTATCCGCCGCGGTGCCCACCGCTGCGCCCACGCGCAACCGGCCGGTATCATCCTTGCTGGCGCGCGGGTAATCGGTGGCTTTCTGGAAATCCTTGACCGTGATCATGCCTTTGAGCTCGGAATCCTCGCCCACCACCAGCACCTTCTCGATGCGATGCTTGTGCAGCAGGGTCAGCACCTCTTCCTTCGGCGCATTCTCGCGCACGGTGATCAGCCGATGCTGCGGGGTCATGACCGAGGAGACGGGCGCATCGAGCTTCTCTTCGAACCGCAGGTCACGATGGGTCACGATACCCACGACCTTGCTGCCATCGACGACCGGCACACCGGAGATGCCCCGCGAGCGGGTCAGCTGCAGCACCTCGCGGATCGTCGTGCCGGGGGGCACGGTGATCGGGTCGCGAATCACGCCACTCTCGAACTTCTTGACCCTGGCGACTTCGCGCGCCTGGGCCGCGATCGGCATGTTCTTGTGGATGATGCCGAGGCCGCCTTCCTGGGCAATCGTGATGGCGAGGCGCGCCTCCGTCACGGTGTCCATGGCGGCCGACAGCACGGGCAGTCCCAGCCTGATGCTGCGGGTGAGCGTGGTGGAAAGGTCGACCTCGCGTGGCAGCACCGTGGAATGGGCCGGCACCAGGAGGACGTCGTCGAAAGTCAGGGCTTCTTCGAGGATTCGCATGTCCCATTCTACGCACGCGCCGGGGTCGGGTAAACCTGCAAAGCGCGATACCATGGGGATATGTCCGAAACCCCGGAACGCAGCATCTACACCGTCTCCCGGCTGAACCGCGAAGTCCGGTTGCTGCTGGAACGGGGGCTGGCCGTCATCTGGCTGGAAGCGGAGCTGTCGAATTTCACCCAGCCGGCCTCCGGGCACTGGTATTTCACCTTGAAGGACAAGGAAGCGCAGATCCGCGGGGCCATGTTCCGCCAGCGCAATATGAACCTGGGGTTCACGCCCCGATCCGGCCAACTGGTGCTGGTGCGCGGTCGAGTCAGCCTGTACGAGCCGCGTGGCGACTACCAGATGATCGTCGATCATATGGAAGAAGCCGGGGTCGGCGCGCTGAAGCGCGAATTCGAGCGCCTCAAGGCGCGGTTGGCGGCGGAGGGCCTGTTTGCGCCCGAACTGAAGCGGCTGCTGCCCGGCTTTCCACGCCGCATCGGGGTGATCACCTCGCCCAGCGGTGCCGCGATCCGGGACGTGCTGCACGTCCTCAAGCGCCGCTTTCCGCCGGCCCGCGTGCTGATCTACCCCACGCCGGTGCAGGGCGCCGCGGCCGTACCGGCCCTGATCCAGGCCCTCGAACTGGCCTCGGCGCGCGCGGAGTGCGACGTGATCATCCTGGCGCGCGGCGGCGGGTCCCTCGAGGACCTGTGGGCCTTCAATGACGAAGGCGTGGCGCGCGCCATCCGCGCCTGCGCGATACCGGTGGTCAGCGGGGTCGGCCACGAAATTGACTTCACCATCGCCGATTTCGTCGCCGACGTGCGGGCGCCGACACCCTCCGGCGCTGCCGAACTGGTGGTGCCGGACCGGCAGGAGTTGCTCAGCACCCTGCGCCGCATCGGGGAGCGGCTGATCCAGTCCGGGCGGCGCGAACTGCGCACCGCCGGCCAGCTGCTGGCGCACCTGCGGCATCGCCTGCAACGCATGCATCCGGGTATGCGACTGAGTCATAGTGCACAGCGCCTGGATGAGCTCGAACAAAGGATGCGCAAGGCGCTGCATGCGCGCGTCCAGCAGCAGAACATCCGCCTGAGCCATGCCCTCAACGCGCTGATGAGGGCGACTCCCGCGCGACGCGTGGCCGCACTCGACGCGCGCAACGCGCAGCTGCAGATGCGCCTGCAGCATGCGCTGCGGCAGCGGCTCGCGGCCAGTGACCACCGCCTGAGTCTCGCCCAACACAAGCTGGACGCGGTCAGCCCGCTGGCCACCCTGGCGCGCGGTTTCGCCGTGGTGCTGCGCGCCGATGGCAGCGTGGTCACCGATGCCGGCACGGTGGCGGTGGGGGATGAGATCCGCGCGCGGCTGCGGCGCGGCACCATCCGCGCCCGGGTCACCGGGCATGAATCCGGAAGCGACCCATGACTCCGTGGCGCACGCTGCGGCAATTCACCGGCGTCGTACTGGCGTTGGCCGCCATGGCGAGCCCCGGCACCGCCGCCGCGGCCACGGACCTGCCGCGCAGCGAAAGCGTGCCCGGCGGCGTGCGCATCATTGCCTTGCCCGGCCCATCCGCTGCCGCGCCCGTGGCGATGTTTGGACAGCATCGCGTGATGGTGATTCGTCGCGACGACAAGTGGCTGGCCGTGGTGGGCATCGGGCTGGATGCGAAGCTCGGAACGGCACGGCTGGAGGTGCAGGGCGGCGCCGCCCCCACCTTCCCCATCGGTCCGAAAACCTACACCGTGCAACGCCTGACCGTGGCCCCAGGACAGGTCGATCTTTCGGCGCAGGATGCCAGCCGGGCGGCGCAGGAGCGCACCCGCATTCACACCGCGATCGCTACCTTCAGCCCGGTGGCGGGAACCCTCGCGCTGCTGCAGCCCGTACCGGGAATCCGCTCCAGCTCCTTCGGCTTGCGCCGCGTGTTCAACGGCGAGGCCCGCAATCCCCATACGGGCATGGACATCGCCGCGCCGGTGGGCACACCGATACGGGCCGCTGCCGATGGCACGGTGGTGGATACGGGCAACTACTTCTTCAACGGCAATACCGTGATCATTGATCACGGCCAGGGACTGCTGACGGTGTACTGCCACTTGAGCGCGATCGGGGCTCACAGCGGCGATGTGGTCCAGCGCGGTCAGGTCATCGGCAAGGTTGGCATGACCGGGCGCGTGACCGGTCCGCACCTGCATTTCGCGGTGGTGCTCAACCAGGAGTTCGTGGATCCGGCGCTGTTCCTGCCCCCGGTACACCCGCTGATCCGTACGCGCTGAGCGCGGTGGCGCGGCGCTTATCTGCGCTTCGCGCCCCGGCCCGGGGACGCACCGCTGCGCCCTTTGCGCTTCGCGGCGGCCGCCGGCCGCACCCGCGCGTGCGGCGGACGCGCACCTTCATTCGCCGCCGCCACCTTTTTCTTGCGGGCGACCTTCATGCCGGCGATCTTCGCCAGCGCCGCGCCTCTGTGCCCGATGCCGGCAGTGCCCTTGCGGCGCGGCCGATGCCCGACCTTGTGTTCGGTCTTGCGCTCACTGTAGGGATTTGAATCGGAACGGAACTCGACCACCACCGGCGTGGCATACAGATCGAAGGTCTTGCGATAGAAATTGCCGAGATACCGGGCGTAGGCATCCGGTACGCGTTCGGCCTGGCTGCCGTGCACGATGATGCGGGGCGGGTTGCGGCCGCCTTGATGCACGTAGCGCAATTTGATGCGCCGCCCGTGCACCAGTGGCGGCTGATGCGCCTCCACCGCACTCTCCAGCCCCTTGTTCAATATCCTGGTCGGCATTTCGCGCATCGCGGACTCGAATCCACGCACCGCGGACTGGACCAGTTCGCCCACCCCCGTGCCGTGGCGCGCCGAAATGAAATGCAACGGGGCGTACGGCACGAAATCCAGTTTCAATGCCAGCTGACGCCGGATTTCATCGCGCTGCTCCATGGGGATGCCGTCCCATTTGTTGATGGCGATGAGCAGCGCGCGGCCGCGCTGCAGCGCCATGCCGAGCACGCTGGCATCCTGCTCGCCGATCAGGTCATGGGCATCCAGCACCATCACCACGACATGGGCATGGTCCATGGCCTGCAGGGTCTTGGCGACACTGACCTTCTCGATCGGATCATCGACCTTGGAGCGGCGCCGGATGCCCGCCGTATCGATCAGCACGAAGTCGCGCTCGTCGCGTTTGAACGGGACCAGGATGCTGTCGCGCGTGGTGCCGGGCTCCTCGCTGGCGATAACCCGCTCTTCGCCCAGCAGACGGTTGATGAGGGTGGACTTGCCGACATTCGGTCGTCCGATGACCGCGATGCGTATCGCATCCTCGATCGAGTCCTCGCGCACGCTCGCATCGCATCCGGCCAGCACCACCGACATGAGCTCACGGATGCCCTGGCCGTGAGTCGCGGCGATCGGAACCGGTTCACCCAGACCGAGCTTGTGGAACTCGCTCAGCGCCACCTGCGCATCCAGGCTCTCGATCTTGTTGACGGTCAGCACGATGGGCTTGCCGGAGCGACGCAGTTCGCGCGCGATGATCTCATCCTGAGGCGTCAGGCCGGCGCGCGCATCGACGATGAACACCAGTCGATCCGCCTCGGCCACCGCGCGCTCGGTCTGGATCCGCATCTGGCTTTCGATGACGGAGGGGTTCTCGATCACCAGGCCGCCGGTGTCGATGACCACGTAGGTGCCGGAACCGTACTGACCATAGCCATATTGCCGGTCGCGCGTGACGCCGGGCACGTCAGCCACGATGGCATCGCGCGTGCGCGTCAGGGTATTGAACAGCGTCGATTTCCCGACGTTGGGACGGCCGACCAGCGCGACGATCGGCAGCACGATGAATCGCGCCTAGTGCCCGGCAGCTGCGGCCACCGGCGTGGCGCTGAAGGCGTCAACGACGCCGCGATCATTCATCACGGCCAGCACACCATCAGCGTACACCGGCGGGTTGCTGTAACGCACCTTGCCGGCACGGATGCGCCCGATGAGCGCTCCGCTTGACTTGGCCAGCCAGTGAACGTAGCCCTGGAAATCCGCCACGACGATGGCATCGCCGGCCACCGCCGGACCGGACAGACCGCGGTGCGCGAGGGCTTTCTGCCGCCACACTTCAACCCCGGTACGCCGCTTCAGTGCCAGGACATCGCCATCCGCCGTGGAGACATAGACGTTGTCGTCATCGATGGCGACGCCACGGTAGCTGGAGGTATCGTGCGACCACCAGATCTGTCCCGAATCCAGTGCCATCATGGCGACCTTCCCCTGGAAGCCCACCACGTAGACATCGTTGCCGATGACCTGTGCGCGGGTATCGATATCGACCAGGCGGTCGATATCGGTCTTACCGGTGGGCAGCTGCAGCTGGGTCTCCCACACGCTGGCGCCATCGGTCAAGGATGAGGCGACCACGCGACCATTGTCGAACCCGGTGACGGCAACTTCGCCCGCGATGGTCGGTGAGGCCGTGCCGCGCAGCGACAGCTTCGGCACCGCCTGCTGCTGCACCCACAGTTCATGCCCGTCGGCCATCGCCAGGCCGTGCAGCTTGCCGTCCACCCCGCGCACCAGCACCATCCGGGCCGACACCGCCGGTGCCGCCAGGATCTCGGCAGCCACGTTGCTGGACCACAGCTTGGTGCCGCTGCGGGCATCCAGCGTGACCACGTCGCCGTCGGTTGAGCCCACCACGACCTTGCCGTCACCAAATCCCACCGCACCACCCAGTGGCAGCTTGGTGCGGGTCTGCCACTCGCGGTGGCCATTGTGCAGATTGAAGGCGGCGATCTCACCCTGCTCGCCCGCGGCATAGACGGTGTCCCCCTCGATATCGAGGGCCAGGCCCAGGCGCAGTGGCACCTTGGTGCCCCCCACCTTTTCACTCCAGACCTTCTGGATCTTCAAGCCCTCCGGGAAGGCGACCAGCTTGGCCGGATGGTCCGGGTCCTTGGACTTGTTACAGGCGGCCACGAGGGCCAGCAGGAGGATAGGCAGGATCGGCAGGATGCGACGCATGATGGATCAGTTCCCCTTGGGAATGGCAGCCACCGGCGTGCTGGGCGCAGCGCCGGCAAGGTCGTTGATCTTAAGGTCCAACAGGTCGTTGGCAGACTGCGCGGGGCCGATCGCCGCACGCGCGGCGCGATACTCGCGCAATGCCTGCGCTTTGTCGCCCTTGGCGAAATAGGCATCGCCACGCACTTCGGCGAAGCGACCCTCGAATGCGCCCTGATCGGCCGTGCCGAGGGTGGTGAGCGCGGCATCCGGGTGGCTTTGTGCCACTTGCACCCGCGCCAGGCGCAATCGGGCCACCAGCACCAGTTCCGGATCACGGGAATGGGCTATCACCGCCTGCAGGTAGGAGAGGGCGCGCTCGGGCTGACCCGTCTCCAGCAACAGCCGGGCGGCGGCCAGATCCGCCTGATCCACGTACGGGCTGTCGGGATGAGTGCGCCGCAGCTGCTCGACCAGGTCAAGACCCCGCGTGCGATCGCCGCGGTCAAAGGCATCGAGGACCTGCGAATAACTCGCCGCGGCCTCGACTCCCGTGCGATCGACCCGGGCCTGCCACCAGCGCCAGCCGCCGACAATCAGCCCGCCGACGGCCAGCCCGATGACAATCCAGGGGACATTGGCGCGCAGCCACCCGGTCAGCCGTTCCAGTTGTTCTTGTTCCGAAAGGTACTCGTCCACCCACCCTACTCCTGCACGTTCATCGCCCGCAGCGCCGCCTCGATCCGGACCGGCAACTCGGCAATTGGGCACTCACTCTGACCCGCCTCGAGGCGCAAAGGTTTCAATCCCACCACGCCGCGGGCCAGCTCATCTTCGCCAATGATCAACGCCAGGGACGCCCGGCTGCGATCGGCCCGGCGGAACTGGGCCTTGAAATTCCCCCCACCCAGGTTCAGTTCGAACCTTCGCTGCGGCAGTGCATCGCGCAGAGTTTCGACGATACGCAGCCCCGCAATCGCGGCCCGTTCGCCGTTGAGCACGATATACACGTCTGCGGCGGCCGGCTGGGGCTGGGTCGGCAGCTGCCGCAGCAGTTCGACGACCCGCTCGACCCCCATGGCGAAGCCGATGGCCGGGGTCGCATCCCCGCCGAGCTGGGTAATGAGACCATCATAGCGGCCCCCGGAGCACACCGCGTCCTGGGCGCCCAGGGCATCGGTGATCCATTCGAACACCGTGCGGCTGTAATAGTCGAGCCCGCGCACCAGGCGCGGGTTCACGGTGTATTCCACACCCATCGCGGCCAGTGCGGTCCGCAGCGCCGCAAAGTGTGCCTGCGAGTCCGCATCCAGGTAGTCCGTCAGCAGCGGCGCCGCGGCGACCAGTTGCTGCAGGTCCGGATTCTTGGTGTCCAGGATGCGCAGCGGATTGCCCCGCAGACGCCGGCGGCTGTCCTCATCCAGGCGCTCGTGGTGCGCGGCGAAGTACTCAACGAGCTTCTCGCGATAGAGCCGGCGCGACTCCGGCGTGCCCAGCGAGTTGATCTGCAGCCGCACCCGCGTGAGACCCAACGTACGCCACAGGCGGGCGGTCAGCGCGATGAGTTCCGCATCGACATCCGGCCCGGCAAAGCCCACCGCTTCCACATCGACCTGGTGGAACTGGCGGTAGCGGCCCTTCTGCGGCTTTTCGTGCCGGAACATCGGACCCATGCACCACACTTTGTGGCGCGCTCCACGCAGCAGGCCGTTCGAAATCATGGCGCGCACCACCCCGGCCGTGGCTTCCGGGCGCAGCGTCAGGCTCTCGCCACCCTGGTCGGTGAAGGTGTACATCTCCTTCTCGACCACATCGGTGAATTCGCCGATGGCGCGCTTGAAGAGCTCCGTATGCTCAACGACCGGTACGCGGATTTCCTCATAACCATAGGCCACGAGCAGGCCACGCACCGTGTCCTCGAGGTGTTGCCACAGCACGCTCTCCGTCGGCAGCACATCGTTCATGCCGCGGATCGGCTGAATCTGACCCGTCACGGATTGCACCTGCTCAAGAATGACCGGCCGCGACCGCGGGGGCCGGCGCCACCGAGTGCGCGGGGCTGCCCCGATGCACATTCAGGTAGATCCAGCGGATGCTGCCGATCAGACCAACGCCGATCACGACCGCAACCCCGGTCATCACCACCGCGCCACGCCACGGATTCATCTGCTTCGCATGCGGCATCCGGGTCAGATCCGGCGGCGGCGCGGCCTGCGCACTCGCCGCGTACAGTGCGAGCAGTTCCGGAGCGGACTCCTTCACCAGTTCGGCGTAGTGACGCATGTGCCCGCGGACGTACACGGCCGCACCCAGTTCACCGAAGTTCTCACTCTCCAGCGCATGGATCACATTCGGATCCACGTGCAGCAGCTCGGCGGCCTGCACGAGTGACAGGTCGGCCCGTTCCCGCCCCGCCTGCAGTCGCGCGCCGATGCCGTTCGTAGGCATCAAGGCTTGTGCTGCGTATCGGCGCCGAGGGAGTGCGCCTGGTCGGAATCGGAGAAATCGGCGCGCAGGATCTTGGCCAGCTGCGTGGCGCTGCGCGTATCGCCGAGGGTGCGGGCGGCCTGGATCCCGGCCAACAGCAGTTCGGGCGTCGGATTGTACTGTTCGAGAAACTTGTTGATGCGCGTGAGGGCCTCGAGAGCGCGGCCGTGTGCCAGTTCCAGCTCGGCCAACTGGTAGGTCCCTTCCGCATAATCCGGCCGCGCGCTCAGGGCGCGCTTGAAGGCGGACTCGGCTTCCTCGTCACGATGCACGGTGAGCAGGCATACCCCGATGTTGTCGTAGGCCAGCTCGGGGGTTCGGTACAGCGGATTGGTGGCCACTTTCAGCAGCTTGGTGACGCCCTCGTCCACCCGGTGCTGGTTGCACAGGTAGACCCCATAGAAGTTCAACTGGCCCGGATCGTTGGGCGCGAGACGCAGCGCTTCGCGAAACTCACCCTCGGCTTTTTTCTGGTCATTGATGCGCTCGTAGAACTGCCCGTAGACGCTGTGCAGGTTCGGATTGCCCGGATCCTCCTGCATCCCCCGATCGAGCTTTTCCTTGGCGCGCGCCAGGTTGCCCTCCTGCATGTAGGCCATGGCCAGCTGCACATTGTCCGCGGCCGCATCCGCCTCGGCGTGCTCATTGGTCAGGTGCGGTGACTTGGTGGTCACACAGCCGGTCATGATCACCAGGAGCGACACGACGCTCACCGGGAACGCAACGCCACGCACGATATTCATGACTGCACCGTAAGACCGAAGGTCTTGTTGCCCAAACGTACCGTCGTCCGGTCGATGACCCGTCCGGCCAATTGGCCGCAGGCCGCATCGATATCATCGCCCCGGGTGCGTCGGATCGTGGCGAGCACGCCACCGCGAATGAGTTCATCGCGAAAGCGCTGGATCGCTGCCAGGGGCGAGCGCCGGTAGCGAGTGCCGGGGAAGGGATTGAAGGGAATCAGATTGAGCTTGGCGGGGTGACCGCGCAGCAGCCGCACCAGCTCACGCGCCTGGCTCGGCGAGTCATTGACCCCGTCCAGCATCACATACTCGAAGGTGACGCTGCGGCCGTTCTGCTCATCAAGATAGTGCCAGCATGCCGCCAGCAGCTCGCCGATCGGATGTTTGCGATTGATCGGCACCAGCTCGTTGCGCAAGGCATCGTTGGGCGCGTGCAGCGAGACCGCCAGGGCGACGTTGGTTTCCTCGGCCAGCTTGTACATTTGTGGTACCAGACCCGAGGTCGACAGCGTAACGCGCCGGCGTGACAGATCAAATCCGAAGTCATCCAGCATGATCGACAGTGCCGGCACCACATTGCGGAAATTGGCGAGTGGCTCGCCCATGCCCATCAGCACGACATTGCTGATGATGCGACCACTGAGCGGGGTGATCACCTGGGTGTCCAGCGCTGCATCGGGCAGCGGCTGCTCGACCTCCCCCTCATCATCCGCTCCGCCGCCCACCGCTGCTTCCAGCTCACGCGCCGCCAGCCACACCTGGCCGACGATCTCGGCCGTCGTCAGGTTGCGGTTGAAGCCTTGCTGCGCGGTGGAACAGAACGAACAATCCAGGGCACAGCCGACCTGCGAGGAGATGCACAACGTGCCGCGGCCCGGCTCCGGGATGTAGACCATCTCGAAGGCCTGGGAGGAGTCCGCCTCCAGCTTCCACTTGCGCGTGCCATCGGCTGACACCTGCAGGTCGGTGATGTGGGGGGTACTGACTTCCGCGCACTGCGCCAGCTGCGCCCGGAAATCCTTGGCAAGATCCGTCATTTCCCCGATCCGACCCTCGCCGCGCTTGTAGATCCAGTTCATCAACTGGCGGGCGCGGAACGGCTTGCTGCCCAATCCTGCGATGTACTCCTCAAGCTGCGGACGCGTCAGTCCCAGCAGATTCGTGCGTCCGGTTTCGCTCGGGGCTGACATGTCAGGCGCGCGGGAACACCTGGGTGCCGGCGAAGAAGTACCCGATCTCCTGGGTGGCGGTTTCCACGCCATCGGACCCGTGTACCACGTTCTGTTCGATGCTCAGCGCCAGATCCGCGCGGATCGTGCCCGGTGCCGCCTTCTTCGGGTCGGTCGCGCCCATGAGCTCGCGATTGCGGGCGATGGCATTCTCACCCTCCAGAACCTGCACGATGACCGGACCGGAAGTCATGTAGCTGACCAGGTCCTTGAAGAAGGGACGGGCGCGATGCACGGCATAGAAGCCCTCGGCCTCGAGGAGGGACAGATGCATCATGCGCGCCGCAATGATGCGCAGCCCCGCCGTCTCGAAGCGGCGATAGACCTCGCCGATCAGATTGCGGGACACGCCATCGGGCTTGACGATAGACAGGGTGCGTTCGAGCGCCATTCGGGAAGATCTCCTAGCCGCCGGGCCAAGTCGTTGAAATAATTGGAATTTAATGCCTTAGGATTCGAGGTCGCTGGTGAGGGCGGCCTACTTCCGGGGCGCGCAGTCTACATCGGACGGCCGCACTTGGCCACCCGCGGCAGGCGCGGAAGTCGCGGTAAGTTAAGGCTTTTTACGAAAGCTTGGCGTGGCGCGCGGGGCCTGAGCGATCAGACGCTGAAGCTCTCACCGCAGCCACACTCACCCTTGACGTTGGGGTTGCTGAACTTGAAGGCTTCGTTGAGACCCTGTTTCACGAAGTCGACCGTCGTCCCGTTGACCAGAGTGAGACTTTCGCGGTCCACGAAAACCTTCACGCCCTGATCCTCGAAGACCACATCGTCCGGGCGGGAATCGTCCGCGTAATTAATGACATAAGCGAAGCCTGAGCAGCCGGTCTTGCGCACCCCGAGCCGCAGGCCCAAGCCGCGTCCCCGGGAGGCCAGGAAAGTGCGTACCCGCTCGGCGGCCGATTCAGTCAGTGAGATAGCCATGGCGTGTCCCATCTTAAGGCCAATTCAAGCCCATTGCGCAAGTGCAGCATGCAAGGCGTCCTCGATGAGCAGCAGTCGGCCCAGTTTCTCCACCGGCACCTGCAGCGTCTGCGCCCAGGTGTGCGGGCAGCCGGGCTGCGCCTCGAAACGCTTGCGCCCCGTCAGTTGCATCGCAAGCCAACTGGCCGTAGCCAGAGTATGCGGGCAGCCCAGGGCCTGGAAACGTGCCTCGATCACAGTGTCAGCGTGCACCCGCAAATGCAGGCGCACCCACACCTCGCGGGAGTGCTCGCCGGCCTCCCCGTGCAGTACCGTACCCGGCATCGCCGCCAGTGAGCCGGCCCCGTCCAGCCGGGAAAACAGCTCCCGTACCAGGGGGCTGAGCGTGTCGCCCTGCACGGCCAGCCGCGCGGGCAGCACCGGATCCTGGGCGGCCGGCGATACGGATCGCAGCCGCTGGACCGCCGCGCGCACCTGGGCGGCGGCGGCCTCGATGTCCGCATCGGTGTTGAAGCGACCAAAGCTGAAGCGCAGAGCGCTCTCGGCCTGCCGCACCGTGCGGCCCAGCGCCCGCAGCACATACGAGGGCTCCCCGAGGGCGGAATTGCACGCCGCGCCGGTGGATACCGCCAGGTCGGGCAATGCACTCACCAGACTTTCCCCGTCCAGTCCATCGAAGCTGACGTTGAGGATATGGGGCACCCGTGGCGCCCTCTCCCCATTGATGGTCACGCCCCCCAGCGATTCAAGAGCGGCCCAGAGTCGATCCCGCCATTGCATGATCCGCGCACGGTCGGCCTCGCGGGCTGCGCCGGCGAGTTCACAGGCCAGGCCGAACCCCACGATCTGATGGGTGGGCAGTGTTCCGGGGCGCAGCCCCGACTGCTGACCACCGCCAAACATCAGCGGCGTCAGTGGCGCCTTGCTGCCCGCCCGCACGAACAGGGCGCCGATTCCCTTCGGACCGTAGATCTTGTGGGCTGACAGTGACAGCAGATCCACGGGCAGGCGCGACACGTCCAGCGGCTCGCGCCCGACGCTCTGCGCGGCATCGACGTGGAACACCACCGATCGCTCCCGACATACCTCACCGATCTGCTGCACGTCCTGGATGACACCGGTCTCGTTGTTGACGTGCATCAGTGACACGAGCGCCGTGTCGGGACGCAAGGCTGCGGCCACCGCCTGCGCAGCGACTCGACCCTCCGCATCCGGCTGCAGCCAGGTGACGCTGAACCCCTCGCGGGTCAGCTGCCGTACGGCATCAAGCACGGCCTTGTGTTCGGTGCGCGCGCTGATGATGTGACGGCGCTGCGGTGCCAGGGCCCGCGCCGTGCCCAGCACCGCCAGATTGTCGGCTTCGGTGGCTCCGGAGGTGAACACGATCTGCTCGGTGCGCGCACCGATGAGTCGGGCCACCTGGGCCCGCGCCAGCTCGACGCACCGCGCCGCGGCGCGCCCGGCCGCGTGCGCGCTCGATGAAGGATTCGCAAACCAGCCATCTTCCCCGAGACAGGCGCACATCAGTGCGCTGACCGCCGGATCCACCGGCGTGGTCGCCGCATTGTCCAGATAGTGGCGCGGCACGCCGGTCACGAGTCCGCCTTCGGCACGTGGGTTGCGCCCGCCATGCGCCGCCGGTTCTGTATGGCGGTGAGGATGCCGCGCAGAATGTTCACTTCGTTCAGATCCAGCTCCGCACGCTGCAGGAAACGCCGGATACGGCTCATGAGGTGCGTACCGGCCTTGGTGCGGTCCTTGAAATCGATCTCCTGCAGCACCTGTTCGAGATGCGAGTACAGCTGCTGCATCTGCGGCGGGCTGGCCAGGGGTGCATCGGCGATCTCGCGGCTTACTCCGGCCGTGCCGTGGGTGCCACGGGCCCGGAAAATCTCATAGCTCACCAGCTGCACCGCCATGGCAAGATTCAGCGAAGCATAATCGCGGCTGGCCGGAATCCGCAGCAGCACGTGACTGGCTTCCAGGTGCTCGTTCATCAGCCCGGTGCGCTCGGCCCCGAACAGCAGCGCCACCGGCGCGCGGCGACTTTCGGCAACGGCGCGCACGGCCGCCTCCTGCACGTCCAGCACGCGATAGTTCTGGTCGCGGTTGCGGGAGGTGGCGGCGGCCACAAAGCCGCAGTCGGCGATCGCCTCCTCGAGCGTGGCGACGACCCGGGCACTGGCCAGCACGACTTCGGCGCCGGCGGCCCGGGCGGTGGCTTCCGGATGCGGAAATTCCCGCGGCCGCACCAGCACCAGCTGCTGCAGGTCCATGTTCATCATGGCGCGCGCCACGGCGCCGATGTTGCCCGGGTGGGACGGCTCGACCAGGACGATGCGGATGTCGGATGTTGAATCGATTCCCATGTGGTCTGCTAATCTTGCACCCCTTCCCCCCTTCGCGCAGGTCTCCGCGCCAGCTTATTTGCCGTGCAGCCACTTCTCAATATTGCCGTCCGTGCGGCCCGTCGTGCCGGGGAGATCATCGTGCGCGCACTGGAGCGGGTGGACACCCTGAAGATCACGGCCAAGGGCCGCAATGACTATGTGACCGAGGTGGACCAGGCCGCCGAGCGGGAGATCATCGCCAGTATCCGTAAGTTCTATCCGGATCACGCCTTTTTGGCCGAAGAGAGCGGTGTCAGCGGCAACAGCGACACGGTGTGGATCATCGATCCGCTGGATGGCACCACGAATTTCCTGCATGCCATGCCGATCTTCGCCGTCTCGATCGCCTGCCAGGTCCGCGGGCGTCTGGAACATGCCGTGGTCTACGACCCCATGCGCCAGGAGATTTTCTCCGCCTCGCGTGGCGGCGGTGCGCACGTCGACAACCGCCGCCTGCACGTGAGTCCGCACAAGACCCTGGAAGGCGCGCTGGTCGGCACGGGGTTTCCCTATCGGGAAAACACGCGCTACCTCGATGAATATATGAACATGCTGAAGGCAGTGATCCAGAACACCGCCGGGGTGCGCCGTCCCGGCGCCGCCTCGCTCGACCTGGCCTACGTGGCCGCGGGCCGCCTGGATGCGTTCTGGGAGATTGGCCTGAAGGCCTGGGACACGGCAGCCGGCACCTTGCTGATCCAGGAAGCCGGTGGCCGCATCGGCACCTTGAGTGGCGGTGATTACACCCAGGGCGGCAACGTGCTGTGCGGCACGCCCAAGGTGTACGAGGCGATGGTCGAGCTGCTGGCCCCGCATCTGCCCGCGAGCCTGCGCGAAGGCTGATCACCTTCGGGCTCCCGCCGGCCGGCGTACCGACGCTCAAACGATCAGGGAGTCATTTCCTATATTAATCATTGACTTCGCGTTCATCTGTGCGGCAGCTCCATGGGCTTCGCTTCGCTGCCGCTGACGACAATTCCGCGGCCAAGCTCGGACTTGCGAATGCCGTAGAGGAAATAGATCACCATCCCCACCGCAAGATAAATCAGAAAAAATCTGCGTGTCGTGGGAGTCGCCATCAAGCTCAATAACAACACCGCGCACATGGCCGCTCCGATCACCGGAGTGAACGGGTACAAGGGCGTTTTGAAGGGGCGCACCAGTGCGGGTTCGGAGATGCGCAAATAAATCACCGTGATACACACCAGCGCGAAGGCGGCGAGCGAACCCACGTTGGCGAGATCGCCCAATGTATCCAGCGAAATAAAACCGGCCGCTCCCATCGCAGCGACACCCACGATGATGGTATTGAGCCAAGGAGTGCGGAATTTCTTATGAACGTAGGCCAGCGCTTTGGGCAGCAGACCATCCCTGGACATGGTGTAGAAGATGCGGGTCTGACCGTAGAGCAGCACCAGCATGACGCTGGTCAGGCCCGCAATCGCGCCCACTTTTACCACGAGGGCGAACCAGCGCAGACCGATATAGTCAGCCGCCAAGGCGAGCGGCGCCGGAACATCCAATAGATTGTAAGGAACGATGCCAACCAGAACGGCGGAAGTGGCGATGTATAAGACCGTGCAGATCGCCAAGGCACCCAGGATGCCGATGGGCATGTCCCTGCTTGGGTTGCGCGATTCCGCACCGGCCGTCGAGACCGCCTCGAAGCCCAGATAAGCGAAGAAAATCACGGCCGCACCGTGGATTACCCCTACCATCCCATATTTGGCGGAATTATCTCCGGTGATGACCGCCATCAAAGCCCGGCCGAGTTGGGGCCAAAAGCCCATTGCCGTGCCCGGCGCCGGCGGCGGGATCTGTGCGGGGACCAGCGGCGCCCAGTTTGCCGCGTGCACGTAGCGCGACCCGATGACGACAAAGGCGAGCACGATCGAGACCTTGATGATCACAATGACGTTATTGACCGCCGCCGATTCGGACACGCCGCGCACCAGGATCAACGTCACCAACGCGACAATCCCGATAGCCGGAAGATTCAGCAGGCCGGTGGCGATGACATGGCCCGCCGCGTCCTTGATTGCGACGCCGGGCGCAGCGGTCAGTGCCGCGGGGATGACCATCCCCATGTCGCGCAACAGGCTGACGAAATAGCCCGACCAGCTCACCGCGACGGTTGACGCCGCGAGGCCGTATTCCAGCAGGAGCAGCAGACCCATGATCCACGCCGCTCCTTCACCCATGGATGCGTAGGTGTAGGAATAGGCAGAACCAGAAACGGGAAGGGCTGAGGCCAGCTCTGCATAGCACAGAGCGACAAAAGCACACAGGAATCCGGTGATGACAAACGAGACCATGATCGCGGGGCCGGCGAACTGGGCCGCCGCGCGACCCGTCAGCACAAAAATGCCCGCGCCAATGACGCAGCCAATTCCGAGTAACATCAGGTTCAGCGCACCGAGCGAGCGCTTAAGTTCTCCTTGCTGGTGCTCGGCTTGGATTTGATCGACTGACTTGCGCAAGAAAATGCGCCCTATTCCCTTGCTGATCATCTGTCGATTTCCCCGGTGTTGCCAGCGCTTGACCATAGCAGGGCCAGTGCGCTCCCGCAAAGCCGCTGAGCCCAAGTCAGGCCCCGGGCACCCTCGGCTAACGCTTCTGGAGCGCGCGCACGCGCAGGTTGATCAGTTCCACGGCCGCTGCGAACGCCATGGCGAAGTACAGGTACTGCTTCGGCATCTCAAAGTGCAGGGCTTCGGCGACCAGCGTGGCGCCGATGAGGATCAGGAAGGCCAGCGCCAGCATCTTGATCGTCGGGTGCCGGTCGACGAAGTTACCGATCGCCCCGGCCACCCACATCATCACCAATATCGCGGCGACGATGGCCGCCACCATGATGGCCAGGTCCTTGGCCAGACCGACCGCCACAAATACCGAATCCAGCGAGAATACGATGTCGATGAGCGCAATCTGGATCACGGTCAGCACGAAACCGGCCGATAGACGCGGCCGGTTGGCGCGGGCCGCGCGCTCCAGCGCGTGATGGATTTCAATGACGCCCTTGGCGAGCAGGAACAGTCCGCCGCCCAGCAGGATCAGGTCGCGGCCGGACAGCTGCCGTGAGCCCACTTCGATCAGCGGCTGCGTCAGACGCGTCAGCCAGACAATCGCATACAGCAGCCCGATCCGGGTGCACATCGCCAGCGCCAACCCGGTGACGCGTGCCGAGCGCTGCTGCGCGTGCGGCAGCTTCGACACCAGGATGGTGAGGAAGATGATGTTGTCGACACCCAGGACGATCTCGAGCACCGCCAGCGTTGCGAACGCCAGCCAGGCCTGCGGATCGGACAGCAGCGCCGCCACCCTTTACCTGCCGAGATTCACGGCATCGCGTCGATGGCGGACTTCTTTGCCGTCGGGAATATATGTTCCGACGTGAGTCCGAAATCCAGCGCAATCGCGCTCGATATGTAGATCGACGAATAGGTGCCGGCGAGGATTCCGATCATCAGCGCCTCGGAGAATCCGCGCAGCGCCGCCCCGCCGATGAACAGCAGCGCCAGCACCACGATGGCGGTCACCACCTTGGTCATGATGGTCCGCGACAGGGTCTGGTTGATCGACTGGTCCAGTACCAGTGCCGAGGCCAGCCGCCGGTTGGCGCCAAAGCGTTCGCGGATTCGGTCGAACACCACCACGGTGTCGTTCAATGAATAGCCGATGACCGCCAGGATGGCCGCCACGGCCGGCAGATCGAAGGATGTTTGCGTCAGCGAAAAGATGCCCAGCACCAGGATCGGGTCATGAATCACGGCCAGGATGGCGCCCAGGGACAACCGCCAGGTATGGAAGCGAAAGGCGATGTAGATCGCGATGCCGATGAGGGTGAAGACCAGCGCCCACGCGGCGCTGCGCCGCAGCTCCCCGCCGACTTGGGGACCCACGATATCGGGGGCCTGGACCTGGACGCCCGGATCCACGCCCTGCAGGACCTTCGTCACCTGCGTGCGGATGGTCTGCGCATCCTGCTTCACGCCCAGCGGCGGCAGGCGGATGGATACGTCACGCGAGGTACCGAAGCTTTGCACCTGCGGATCCGCGTACCCCGCCTTGGCCATGGCCGTGCGCACCGCATCCACATTGGCCGCGGTCGGGAAGGTCGCCGGAATGTTCACGCCACCCGTGAAATCGATGGCCAGATTCAGTCCGCGGGTGGCAAACAGCGCGATGGACGCAATGACCATGACGATGGACAGCCCGTACCACACCTTGCGGGTGGCCATGAACGGAAAATTGGTCGGCTTGTGAAAAAATTCCACTTTGTATCCTCGAAGCGACCAGCGCTCAGATGGGAAGGCGGGTGAGCTTGCGCCGGCCGCCATACATGAGAGTGATCAGTGCGCGACTGCCCATCAGCGATGTGAACATCGAAGTGGCAATTCCCAGCACCAGGACCACGGCGAAGCCCTGCACCGGGCCGGTACCGAACACCCACAGCACCAGGCCAGCGATGATGGTTGTGACGTTGGAGTCCGCGATGGCCGAGAACGCCTTGTCGAAGCCCGCGCGGATCGCCGCCTGTGGGGATACGCCGTTGCGCAGCTCCTCGCGGATACGTTCGTAGATCAGCACGTTCGCGTCGACCGCGACGCCCACGGTGAGAATGATGCCGGCGATGCCGGGCAGCGTCAGCACGCCGTTGAACAGCGAGTACAACGCCGTCAGCAGCACGACATTGGCCAACAGCACGACATCGGCGACCAGGCCGAACACGCGATAATAGATGACCATGAACGCGAATACGGCGCCCATGCCGATCAGCAGGGCGTCGCGGCCGCGCTGGATGTTCTCCTTGCCGAGGCTCGGGCCAATTGTGCGCTCATCGACCGAATAGATCGGCACCGACAGCGAGCCGGCGCGCAGCAGCAGTGACAGATCCCGCGACTCCCCCGCCGTCATGCCGGAGATGCGAAAGGCATTGCCGAACACACCCTGGATGGTGGCATCGTTGATGACCTTCTCATCGGTGATGTAGCGGGTCACCTTCTTGCCGTTGACGTCGCTGACCTCGCTGCGTTTTTCGATATACACCACCGCCATGGGATGGCCGAGATTCGCCCGGGTCACGGCCAGCATGCGATCGCCGGCCCGCGAGTCCAGCTTGATGTTGACGATGGGGCCGTCCTGGTCGGTCGCGGCCGTGGCGCTGGTGAGTTCATCGCCGGTGGCGATGATCTCGCGCTTCAGCAGCAGCGGCTGGCCCTTGTTGGTGTAGTACAGCTTGGTGCCCACCGGTGCATTGCCGTGCTGAGCGACATCGTACGGGTCACCGTTGGCGGCGTTCAGGCGAAACTCCAGCGTGGCCACCTTGCTCAGGATGTCCTTGGCCTCGGCCGAGTTCGACACACCGGGCAGCTGCACATTGATCCGATCTCCGCCCTGACGCTGCACGATGGGTTCGGACACGCCCAGCTGATTGACGCGGTTACGCAGGACCAGGAGGTTCTGCTGGATGGCATAGTCCTGCCGGTCGCGAATCTGCGCCGCCGTCAGCGTGCCCTGCAACGCGGGCCCACTCGGAAGCGTCAGCACCGTGAACGGCAGGTCGGGTAGCGCCTTCTTGGCGATGGCCTCCACGGCATCCAGTTTCGACCCGGCCGGCAGGGTCACGCGCAGACTGTCGGCAGCGCCCCCGGCCGCGGGCACGATCGCCACCTCGTTGAACGGCAGGTTGGCCTGGGAGAGGGCACGCCGCAGGTCCTGCGCGTAGCTGTCCAGCAACTGTGCAATCGCGCTTTGGGTATCGACCTGGTACAGCAGGTACAGGCCACCCTGCAGGTCCAGGCCCAGCTTCATCGGTCGCAGGCCCACATCGCGCAATGCGGCGGGCTCGCGCGAAGCGATCGACAGCGCCGTGATGTACTGGTCGGCGAATTTCACATTGACGGCGTCGCGCGCCTTCAACTGATCCGCGTTGTCGGCGAAACGCACCATGACTCGATCGCCATCCAGGTAGGCGCTGGTGTAGGCCAGGTGCTCCTCATTGAGGAACTGCTCGATCCCCGGCAGCGCGCTCGCCGCCATCGGATCATGGTCCTTGCGCGCGATCTGCAGCGCCGGGTCCTGCCCGAATATATTGGGCAGCGCCAGTACCAGCCCAAGCACCAGCACCACGAGAATAAGAAAGTACTTCCAGCGCGGATACTCAAGCATTTTTCAAGCGCTCTTCAGCGTGCCTTTCGGCATCAACGATGTCACCTGACTCTTCTGCACCTTCACGCGCACGCTGTCGGCGACCTCGATGGTCACGAACGCATCCCCGACCTCGACGATGCGACCGAGAATGCCGCCGGAGGTCACGACCTCATCACCTGAAGACAGCTTGGTGAGCATGGCCTGGTGATCCTTGGCCTTCTTCTGCTGCGGTCGGATCATCATGAAGTACAGGATCGCAACGAACGCAATCGGAATGAGCAGGCCGCCATACTGGCTGGTGGAGGAAGCGCCGCCGGCCTGCGCCATCGCCACTGGAATCAATGAATTCATGGGTATACCTGACCTTAGGGCGACGAGGGGGCGGCATTATGCCACAGGGTCCGCCCGGGCCCGCCTGGGAGCGGGGAAACCTGCGGCAAAAGCCGCGAAACGTCCCTCTTCCAGGGCGGTGCGGATCGAGCGCAGGAGCTGCTGGTAGAAGTGCAGGTTATGCAGGGTATTCAGCCGGCTGCCCAGGATCTCATTGCAGCGATCCAGGTGCCGCAGGTAGGAGCGGGAGTAGTGGGCGCAGGTGTAGCAGCTGCACTGCGGGTCGATCGGTCCCAGATCCGTGGCATGGGTGCTGTTGCGGATATTGATGACCCCCGCCTGGGTGAACAGGTGCCCGTTGCGCGCGTGGCGCGTCGGAATCACGCAATCAAACATATCGATGCCGCGGGCCACCCCGGCCACGATGTCCTCGGGAAATCCCACCCCCATGAGGTAACGGGGGCGCTCCGCCGGCATATGTGGCACCACCTCTTCCAGAATCCGCAGGCGCTCGGCCTCCGGCTCGCCGACCGCGAGCCCCCCGATCGCGAAGCCCGGCCAATTGCGCTGCATCAAGGATTCCAGCGAGGCCAGGCGCAACGCCGTGTGCATGCCCCCCTGCACGATGCCAAACAGGCCTCCCGGCGGTTCATCGCGGTAGTAGTGGGCGTGGCCGCGCGCCGCCCAGCGCATGGAGCGCTCCATTGACTCGCGCGCCTGGGACTCGCTGGCCGGATACGGCGTGCAGTCGTCAAAGGCCATGGCGATATCGGCGCCCAGGGTGCGCTGCATATCCATGGAGCGCTCGGGGGTGAGATGGACTTCGCTGCCATCCAGCGGGGATTGGAACCGGACCCCCTCTTCCGAGATCTTGCGCAATTCGGCCAGGCTGAACACCTGGAAGCCACCCGAATCGGTAAGAATCGGCCGCTGCCAGTGCATGAAGCCATGCAATCCGCCATGTGCCTCGATGATCGCGGGTCCCGGCCGCAGCATGAGGTGGAAGGTATTGCCGAGCACGATCTGCGTGCCCACCGCCACCAGATCCTCGGGCGTCATGGATTTGACACTGCCGTAGGTCCCCACCGGCATGAAAGCCGGCGTCTCGACCACGCCGTGGGTCAGGGTCACACGGCCGCGCCGCGCCGCGCCGCTTGAAGCCAGTAACTCAAAGGCTGGTTGCATGGCCGCTCAAGCCCCGACGCCCGGGGTCACGAACATGGCATCCCCGTAGCTGAAGAACCGATAGCGCAACCGCACGGCATGGTGGTACGCAGCCAGCACGCGTTCGCGACCTGCCAGCGCGCATACCAGCATCAGCAGCGTGGATTCGGGCAAGTGAAAATTGGTCAGCAGACCATCGATGACCTGGAAGCGAAAACCCGGACGGATGAACAACCGCGTATCGCCGGACCAGGGCACGGCGCCGGCGGCCTCGAGCGCGCGCACGACCGTCGTCCCTACGGCGATCACCCGCCCGCCACGCCGCCGCGTGTCCGCGATGGCCGCGCACGCCTGCGGCGGCACGATCACGCGCTCCTCGTGCAATACATGGCGTTCCAGATCCGGATTGCGCACCGGCTGAAACGTGCCCGCGCCCACATGCAGCGTGATGCAGGTGTGCTGCACGCCGCGCGCCTCCAGGGCCGCCATCAGTTCAAGATCAAAATGCAAACTGGCCGTGGGCGCGGCGACCGCGCCGGGGTCGCGCGCAAAGATACTTTGGTAACGCTCGCGATCCTGCGGACCGGCGGGACGCTGGATATAAGGTGGCAACGGCACGGCGCCGTGCGCCGCGAAGAACTCGAGCGGCGCGGCCGGCGTTTGCACCTGCCACAAATCCTGCTGCTGCCCCAGGATCAAAACCGGACCGCCCGCGGTCGCGATCTGCAGCCCCGGCCGTATGGGCTTGCCGGCACGCAGCTGCACCAGCGCGGTACCGTCCTCCAGAATGCGCTCCAGGAAGATCTCGACTCGGCCGCCGGTGGGCTTGGCCCCCATGACCCGCGCGGCGATGACGCGAGTGTCATTGAAGACCAGCAGATCACCGGGATTCAGCAGGTTCGGGAAGTCCCGCATCGACCGATCCTGAGGTGCGGACTGGCCGTCCAGAACCAGCAATCGGCTCGCGGAGCGCTCGGGGAGCGGCGCCTGCGCGATCAGATCGGCAGGCAGTTCGAAGGCAAAATCAGATAAAAGCACGACCGCATGGTAGCAACTCATGCGGCCGGCCACGCGCTCGCATGCGGCAGCTCAGTAAAGACGCCCCTGCGGCGGCGGTGGCGACTGCGGCGGCGCCGGTCTTGGCTGCGGCGCCGGCGGCCGGTCGAAGTCAGGATCGACAATGCCAGGGTCGATGTTCGGCCCGCGTCCCGCACGCCGGCGTTCGGGCAGCGTGCCGTCGAGTTCCATTGATTTCTTCTGGCGCATGATCTTGAGCTGGATTTTCTCACCCGGCTGATAGGAACGCAGGATGCGCGTGGCGTGCGAACTGTTCTCCGGCACGCGGCCATCGATGCTTAGGATGACATCCCCATCCTGCAGTTTCAGGAACTCGCCATCCCGGGGCACCCGCACCACCAGCACGCCCCGCGCCGTGCCGAAATACTGACCCAGCGCGGGCGACAGGTCCGCCAACTCCATTCCCTCGAAGATCGCGCCAACGCCGCCGCCCGGGCCGCCCCACAACTCAATGTGCTGCCGGTCCGCATTTGCCCCGTCGGGATTGGGAATCCACTGCGGGCCCGGGCCGTTGAATGGTGGAAAGAAATCCACCACGCCGGCCCGTGCGGTGACCGTGAACTCCTTCGGCTTGCCATCGCGCATTACCTTCACAGTGACCTTGGCGTCCGGCTTCACGGCTGCCATTCGGTCCACCACGGCGCGCGGTGCGTTCGGCCCGGTCGTCGCCTCACCGTTCAATGCCACGATGACATCGCCGGCGGCGATGCCCGCCTCCGCAGCCGGGCCGCCGGGACTGACCCCGGTGACGGTGGCGCCCTGCTCCCTTGCTGAGGGTTCTACCTGCAGCTGCAGCCCCAGAATCGCGCGCGCACGCAGGCTCTTCATCCGGGCCATGGCCGACTGGCCCAGCTGGGATGAAAGCTGCGCCACATCCCGTGCGGCGGCTTCGAGTTTCTGGCGCGCCGCGGCCAGCTGCGCGTCGAGGTCAGCACCGGGCGTGGCCGCCGTCGCTCCAGGTGCCGTCGCAGGAGTGTCGGCCGCCAGCGCATTGGCGCCGATAAGCAACCCGGCCAGCACAAGACAGGAAAGCTTGGACATTGCGTTCACCGTGGGACTCGTGAGGAATGGGGGGCATGGGATTCAGGGCAACCCCGCCACCAGGTTCTGCGCATAACGCACCTGGGCGAGGGATTCAACCAGCTGCGCACGATCGGCCTGCAGGAGGGCCAGCTGCTGCCCGGGCCGCTGCGCAAGCCGGACGGCGTTGAGTTGGTCATCCATGGTGGCGATCTGGTCTTCAAGTTCGGTCACCGCCATCTGCGCAGGCACGCGCACCAAAGCCCGCTGCGGGTGCGCATCCAACCAGCTTTGGGCATTCACCGTGGGCAGCAATACCGGCCACGGGCCGGGCGGCGGGCGTCGGGGGCCAAATTCCGGCGGCGGCACTTGCGGCATTGGTGCATCGGCCACCGTGGATACCGCACTGATCATGGGCGCAAGATCGTGCTTCACGACCCACCCCGCAACCACCACCGCCACGGCGGCCGCCAGCAACCGCAGTGGCCGCTGGGTGCGCTGAATCCGGCGCCGCGAGTAGCGATGCGCAAACTCCGAATAACTGTAGGGCGCATCGCCGGCAGGCAGATCGCGCAGTCGCTCCAGCAGTTCCTTGGGGTCTAGCTCGGCGCGCATGTCTGGGGTGCCTCCAGTTCGAACCAGGCCCGCAATCTCTCATGCGCACGGGCCAGTTGGGATTTAGAAAAGCTGACGGTGCGGCCAAAACTGCGGGCGATCTCCTCGTGCGACCAACCCTCCACTTCGTACAGCCACACCACCGCGCGAGCCGTGGGGCTCAAAGTCGCCAATGCCCGCTCGACATCCAGGCTCGCGGCGTCCGGAGCGGGCAGGAACACGTTCGCCGGCCCCAGCAAGGCTTCCGCGTCGGCGTGGGAGCCGAAGCTGAGTCGTGCCCGATGCCAGGGCGAGCGCAGGAACATCAGGCTGCGGGAGAGCGCAATTTTTCCCGCCCAGGCGCCCAGCGGCGCCTCCTGGCGGTAACGGTCGAGCTGTTCGAACACGATGATCATGGTGTCCTGGAACACATCCTCGGCGACCGCGCGCACCCCGACGATCCGCCGGATCAGGGCGAATACCCCTGGCGCGAGCAGCAGGTAAATCTGCTCCTGCGCGCCCGGATCACCCCGGCGCGCGCCTGCCAGCAGACCCTCCGGCACCCGAATTTCGTTAAGTCTTGCCACCTATGATTAGGATGCGCCAACCCGCCCAAAGGTTGCACCAGCCGCCGGAATCGCTACGATGTCGGCCAGCATCCCCCTCGCGGCCCGAGTGGCGGAATTGGTAGACGCAGCGGACTCAAAATCCGCCGCCCTTAAAAGCGTGTCGGTTCGACTCCGACCTCGGGCACCAGATACCCCAGCGAAAAGCGTTCGGCCAAAAGCCCGTACGCTATCAAAGCCGTGAAAGCCGCGAAAGCCGCGAAGAGGATTTCCTGGTGGCACTCACTAGTAACGAGCCTGTCCATGTAAGTTACCGCCAACGGGCCACCAGTTCGCTACCAACGGAAGCCTATTTGCAAATAAACGTCGCATAATCGCTTGAGAGCAATCCATTGGCGATCAAGTATTCCTCGGCATCGAGAATGCGCTTTGCCCAAGCGATGTTTTCATCATCATCCTCGATGAAGTGATGGGCAATGTCCTGGAAAAGGAGCTGCGCGATGGTTCCGCCATAGTCATGTCGCGCCAGCTTCATATTGGCGCTCGATCTCGCGCCTTATGGCATCCGACTCGACGGCCTCCGAGGGATCGTTCAGCCACATTAGGGCTGTGCCCGCACGCAGGTTACGATTCTTCGTTCTGTTGCTATTTACAAACTTTCTGTAGCAAGCAGGTATACAGAGCATCAGCGCATTGGCTAGTGTCAATTGTGACGCCGTCCATTGAAAGCGACGGGGACCTACAAACTCATCGACAATGAGGAAGGCGTCCGGCGCAAGAATCCCTTTCATCCTTTTGAGTGTGCCGGCAACGTTGGTGAAATGATGCAGACTTTGTTCGAACAGAACGACATCATACTTCTCAGCACGGGTTTCCAAGGCATTTACGTCACTTACTTCGAATCTTGCGATGCTGGCGAGGTTTTGTTCTGCAGCGTTCTTGTTGGCTTGGGCAATCCGATCCGGGGAAATGTCGATGCCCACAATTTCACTGAATACGCCCGGAACGTGGACCTCGGGCCCTGGCTGACTACTGATCCGACCGGAAGCCGATCTTGGCGTGCGTGCCGTCGCAGAATGGCTTGGTCGAGCTGCCTCCGCAACGACACAGATTCGCGGTGACCGTGCGCGCGACGACCCGGCCGGTGCCACTGATGATCTGCAGATTGCCACGAATCGCGAGCGGGCCATTCGGCTGCGGGTCGATGGCCAAGGGTCCATCGACCTGCGGTATCGGGTCCGCCTGGGTCGTCGGCGGCTCACCCGTGGCGCTGAATTCCACGGCATGATGTGAGCCGTCGCAGAATGGTTTGCTCTTGGAAGCGCCGCAGCGGCACAGCGTTGCGCGGTAGCCATGCTCCTCACCGTCAATGACCAGCGGGGCGCGGAACGCGTACGGTCCGCCCTCGCGCACCGTGGCCAGATTGACCGGCGGTGCATGCTCCTGGGTCCCGCCATCGAGCCGCCGGTAACGGATGGCCCCGGAGGGGCACAGATGCGCAATTTCCACGATTTCTTCCACCGGCATCGCTTCCGGATGGATCCACGGCCCTTGCACGTTGGCGAGAAAGACCTTGGGGGCACCGGTCACGCAGAAGCGCGCGTGGATGCAGCGGCGCCCCTCGAACTGCACCTCGATGCCGGTGCTGCGGACCGTCTCGATTCCATTCACAACGCTGCTCTGCGCAGCACCCGCAGCGGCGGCGCGTGACGCGGCTGAATCATCGGCCGCAGTGCCTGCAGTGGGGGCCGCCGGGGCGGTCGGTGCACCGGCAAGCCGGTGGCTCATGTCAAAGCCCCGCACCGCCCGCGCGTACAGGTAGGCGAACTGATCGCGGGCCGTGCGCACGCGCGGATCATCGGCACGGGGCAGTTCGTTTGCGGCCCGTGTGAAACATTCGAGGCGTTCCAGAAAGACGCGCCGCGCAGCCCGTCCGGGCGGCAGCGCCGAGGCATCGCGCAATGCCGTGAAGGATACGCCCGCATTACAGCCGGGATTGGACGGTCCGGCCGGCAGGCGCGCGGCGCGTTCGGCCAGGGGGGTTATGGCACGCATCAGGCCCACCGCCAGGTCCACCGCCAGTGATTTCTCGGCCTGGGGCCCGCGGATGACATAGGAATAGGCCAGCAGCCGCACCATCAGGCCGTAGGCCGCATTCGCGAGGTCAACCACGGCGGTCGCCTCGGCGTCCTCGATCCACACGCGCCCTTCCGGTCGCGGCGGTTCGCGCAATACCGGGTTGGTAGCGGCCGGAAATGCCGGAATGAACTGCGGATTCGCGCCCAGCAGCTGCTGGTATTCATCACGAATGCTGCTGAAGCGCTGGTAATGGGAGTTGGTGGAATCACTCGGTGCGCCTTCGCCCTGCACGACGATGGCATCGAAAGCTGCGAGCGCGGTCTTCAGGCAGATGACGCGCTTGGCGGCCGGCAGCGCAACCTCATGGGGTGACAGCTGCAAGGCCGGATCCCCATCAAAGGCATTGTCCTCGGTCTCGCGCGCCACCAGTGCGCACAGGCCGGCGGACAGCGCGGCGTAGAAGTCCCCGACGGTCGCATAGTCGATTCCCATGGGCGTAATACGCGCGCGGACATTGCCGCGTCCATAGGTGTGCGTATAGGCAAAGCCCGCGCCATCCGCTTCAGCCGAGCCTTTGGGTCGCTCCAGGAAAATGAAATGCTGCAGCGTTGCCATATTGAACGGCGAGAGGCGTACGGTCACGCTCGCGGGCAGATTGCCGACATCCAGCGGAAAATTACCCCGGCCGAAGCGCGGCGCGCCGCCCAGCGCCGCGGTGATGTTCCACACCGCCGTCAGATGCCCCATCTCCTCGACGGACACCTTGATCAGTTCGCTGCGCCAGCGACGCACGGCTGCAACCTCCGGTGCGCGCAACCCCTCGGCCTCACTGTCCTTGAGGCTGAAGGCCGCATACAGGTAGGTGCACATCAGGTTGTGCTCCAGTTCCGCCGCCTCGTACAGCGCATGCAGAATCTCTTCGCGACTTTGGAATCGCGTGACCGCTGCATTCATGGAACGCTCCGCGCCTCGGGGCCGGAATGCAGCGCGATGAAGTCCAGGATGCAATCACCCAGGTACGCATCGCGCGTATTCAGATGCATCGTGGAGGAGAGGTGGTTGTGTCCGGTCATATGGACGAAGTACGGCAGGCGGTGATTGTGCTTCAGATACTGGTTCAGCAGCACCAGGGTCTGGCGCTGGAATTCCGGGGGATCCATTTCGGTCAGCACCAGCAGCAGCGGAATCTTCGTCGTCGTCAGACCCTGCAGCGTCGACCCCGACAGGTGGTTCGATTCGTCATCACCGAAGTACGCAATCTTCAAATCCGAGTTCGGAGCCGTCACCATGTCGTACAGACCGGAGAGCAGCACCAGGCCTGCGATCCCCGCATCCTCACCGGCGTGGAAACGTGCATTGACCGCATACGCTCCTGCGTGTGCCGCGCCAGCGGAAGTTCCCATCAGATAGATCCGCGTCGGATCGCCCCCGTACTGGGCGATATGCGCGCCAACCCAGGCCACGGCCGCCCCCACATCCATCGCACCGGCGGGCCAGGGATGCTGCGGGGCCAGCCGGTAGGTCATGTTCACGCCGATCATTCCGTGGCGCACCGCCCACAGGGCGACGTTGTCCTGGTAGGGCGAGCCGGGCCGATGCTTGTCGCCCGCGACAAATCCGCCGCCGTGTACAAACAGCAGTACGGGCCGTGATAGACCACTGGCCTCGGGGGCAAACACATCCAGCAGATGACGCGGATCGGCGCCGTAGGCCAGGTCGCGGGATACTTTAACGCCCTGGTAGGGTTCCCGCTCATGCTCCGGAAGGTACAGCTTCGCAGTGCCTTCGATGGCGGCAGGCGTGATTTCATTGCCGAGGGCACGGACCTTGGTCGCCATGGCTAGGATATCCAGTGACATTCGTAACCTCTGCTGACGTGGCGTTTGGTAGGGGCCAGCTTACAACTCTCGCGGCAACAGGTGTGCAGGGTCGATGCACCTCATGCCAATATCGTATACATGAACTTCTGCAGCCAGTGCGGCAAGCCAGTCGAGTTGCGCATTCCGCCGGGCGATCACCTGCCGCGGTTCGTCTGCCCCCATTGCGGAACCATTCACTACGAGAACCCGCGGATCATTGCCGGCTGCGTCCCGGACCACGCGGGGCGCATCCTGCTGTGCCGGCGCGCCATCGAGCCGCGGCTGGGCTTTTGGACCTTTCCGGCCGGGTTCATGGAGAATGGGGAGACCGTGCAGCAGGCGGCCGCCCGTGAATCCCTGGAGGAGGCCCGGGCGCAGGTCCAGATCGGCTCACTGCTGGCGGTGGTACATGTCATCGAGGCCAGGCAGGTGCATATTTTCTTCCGCGCCGTGCTGCCCCGCGCTGAATTCGGCGCCGCGCCGGAGAGCCTGGAGGTGGGCCTGTTTGCGCAAACGGATATCCCGTGGAGCGAAATCGCCTTTCCCAGCATTGAATTCGCACTGCGCAAATACTATTCAGACCGCGCCGCCGGCCGTGAAGACCACCATTTCACCACCGCCGAGCGTCGCCCCCGAATGTGAGCGGGCTTCACGCACTGGTGCGGTGCGTGGCAGAATAGCGGGTTAAGACGCGTCGGATACGCGTGCCAGCCACCTGCGTCGGGGATAGCCAATGACCTTTGTCGTTACTGAAAGCTGTATCAAGTGTAAATACACCGACTGCGTGGAGGTGTGCCCGGTCGATTGTTTCCACGAGGGTCCGAACTTCCTGGTGATCGACCCCGAGGAATGCATCGACTGCACGCTGTGTGAGCCCGAATGTCCGGTCGAGGCGATCTTCTCCGAAGAGGAGATTCCCGCGGGCCAGGAGTCCTTCAAGGCATTGAATGCGGAGCTGGCAAAGAAATGGCCGGTGATCGCGGAGATGAAGGACGCGCCGGCGGACGCCAAGGATTGGGAAGGTAAGACCGGCAAGCTCGCCTTGCTGGAACGCTAGCGGCAGCGCAGCGGCCGCTGCCGGGCCGATCAGCGATCGACGCCCTTGAGTTCCTGCATCAGGTCCGCGGGCGCCAGATAGCCTCCGACCATCTCGCCATTGCCAAGAATGAGCGTGGGTGTGCCCTGCAGGTTGAACTTCTCGCCCAGTTCATATTCCTTCGCAACCGGGTTATCCGCGCAGATCTTGCCCGGTAAGGTCTTGCCCAGTTTGGCTTCGGTGAGCGCCGTCTTGCGATCCGCCGCGCACCACACCTGTTCTGCCTTGCTCCAGGATGAAGTGTTCGGCCCGGAGCGTGGGTAGGCGATATAGCGCACCTTGATACCCAGTCTGTTGTAGTCATTGATCTGACTGTGGAGCTTGCGGCAGTAGGCGCAATCCATGTCGGTGAACACCGTGATGGTGTGCTTGGCATTTTCGGGTCCGAAGACCACCATCTGCGCTTCCGGAATCGCCGCCAGCATCTTCAGTCGCTGATCGCGCCTGCGGTTCTCGGTCAGATCATTGTTCGTACCGGTCTCATACAGGTCGCCGAGAATGGCGTACCTGCCGTCGGGCGAGACATAGGCGGCATCCGTGCCCCGCAGCAGTTCATAGATGCCCGGGATCGGCGTCGCACGCAGGTCTTCCGCCTTCACACCCTGCATCTTTGCCGCTATGGCAACTCTGGGATCCACGGCCGTCACGGCGGGGGCGGCAGGCGTGCTGGCGCTGGGGGTACCGGCTGGCGGGGCGGCGTGCAGTAGCGGCGCGACCAGCAGTGTCGCGACGACCAGCAAGGCGTGGCTGCAGGATTTCATTGCTTTCGGCCTCAACGGACGACACCCGGGGCCCTGATAGTACCAGAGCGAATCAGCCCCGCGGATGGTGCTGCTGGTGCAGTTCCTTCATGCGCTCGCGGGCGACATGGGTGTAGATCTGCGTGGTGGACAGATCACTGTGACCCAGCAGCATCTGCACGACACGCAGATCGGCGCCGTGGTTCAGCAGGTGGGTGGCGAAAGCATGCCGCAGGGTGTGGGGGGATAAGTCCCGGTCCACGCCGGCCTTGCGCGCATAGCGTTTGATGATGTGCCAGAAGGCCTGCCGGGTCATGCGATCGCCACGGCGGGTCGGGAACAGATAATCGGTCTGCCGTTCCAGCAGAATTTCGCCACGCGCGGAGCGTGCGAACTCATTGAGCCAGCGCACCGCCTCCTCGCCCAACGGAATCAGGCGCTCGCGGTTGCCCTTGCCCAGGATGCGGATGACGCCCTGGTTGAGGTTCACCTGGGTATAGCGCAGGTTCACCAGCTCCGACACCCGCAGGCCCGTCGCATACAGCACCTCGAGCATGGTGCGATCACGGTTACCCAGTGGATCACCGACCGCCGGGGCACCCAGCAGTGACTCGACCTCCTCCTCCGTCAATGACTTCGGCAGGGAGCGGCCGATCTTCGGCATGGCAATCTGGGCCGTCGGATCGTCGCGGATGACGGCCTCACGCAACAGGTAGCGGAAAAAGCGGCGGAAGCTCGACAGCTGCCGCGCGGTGGAGCGCGGTCGTGCGCCATGCTCGACGCGAGCCGCAATAAAATCCTGCAGGTCGGACTTGGTGGTCCGCGACATCTGGATTCCGCGCTCACCCAGCCAGCGCGACAGCGCGGTGAGATCGGCGCGATATGCCGCCAGAGTGTTGGATGACAAACCGCGTTCCATCCAAACCGCATCCAGAAAGCGCGCGACGGCTGGATCAGCGGGTTCTGGCGCGGTCGCCGCAAGAGCTGTAGCGTGCTTGGACAAAATCGGCCTCACTTGGAACATCGCATCTGCCGTGCGCGACCTTAGGGCTTTGCGGGCCCTATGGACCTTTTCGGCGTCTGTACGGAGTATGCGTAGGAGCCACGCCAATCGGGAGTGACGATTATCACAACTATTGAGCCCGCATTACTTAAAGAGAACCAGTTCACACAATATGGGCGGTGAACCTTCGAAACTGTGACGATGGCGAAATCCTCAGGAAACTCCTGACTACTCCTACGCTTACGCGAGAAATGCGCCTGATTATTAAAATCCTGTATGGGTTGTACGCGGCGGCGCTGTTCACCGCAGTGGCGCTGCTGGCCATGTTGATCATGGCCCTACTGCCAGGCCTTAGTCGACGCCGGCGCGTAGCCCGGGGTGCCGCGCGCCTCGTCCTGCGCCTGGCCGGCATGCCCTTGACCGTGGCGGGGCTGGAGCGCCTGCCCGAAGGGCCGTGCATCGTGGTGGCCAATCATGCGAGCTATATCGATGGCCTGGTATTCACGGCAGCGCTTCCGCCGCGCTTCGGATTCGTGATCAAGCGCGAAATGGCCAGTGTGCCGCTGGCCGGATTTTTGTTGAACCGCATCGGTTCGCAGTTCATGGCGCGCGACAAAACGGGCCAGACGACGATGGACGCGCGGCGCGTGATGCGCAGCGCCGAGAGCGGGCAATCCATGGTTTTTTTCCCGGAAGGCACGTTCAGCGAGGATCCGGGTCTGCTGAAATTTCACCTCGGCGCCTTCGCGACCGCGCAGCGTGCCGGCTGCCCCGTGGTTCCGGCCATCATTCAGGGCTCGCGGGTGGCGCTGTCCCCGCGCGGTGTGTTACCGCATCCCGTGCAACTGCGGATCGAGATCCTCGAACCGGTGCTACCCACCGCGGTGGACGGCAACGAGTCGGTGGCCGCGCTGTGTCGCCAGGCACGCAATGCCATACTGGGAAAGTTGCAGGAACCGGACCGGGAGGCCGCCTGACATGGATCTCAATGCAGTGCACGCAGTGATCACCGGGGGCGCCTCGGGCCTCGGCTACGCCGTCGCTGAACTTCTCAGCGCGCACGGCGGGCGGGTTACCTTGCTCGACATCCAGGACGCACCGGGGCGCAAAGCCGCACAGGCGCTGGGCGCCGGGGCGTGGTTCAAACGCTGCGACGTCAGTTCCGAAAGCAGCGTGGATGCAGCGGTGACCGCCGCCGCCGCCGCCATGGGTGGTTTGAATGTCGTGGTGAACTGCGCAGGCATCGGCACGGCGGGGCGTATTCTCGGCCGCAATGGACCGATGCCGGTGGAGCAGTTCACCCGCACGCTGCAGGTGAATCTCGTGGGCACGTTCATGTGCGACCGTGCCGCCGCGGTCATCATGCAGCACAACGCCCCCGGGCCTGACGGCGAACGCGGCGTGCTGATCCACACCTCCTCGGTCGCCGCCTTCGAAGGACAGATCGGCCAAGCGGCCTATACCGCCACCAAGGCGGCAGTCGCGGCGATGACGCTGCCGATCGCGCGCGAGTTGGCCATGTTCGGTATCCGCTGCGTTGCCATCGCGCCGGGAATCTTCAATACCCCCATGCTGGCCGGCATGCCGCCGGAGGTCCAGGAGTCGCTCGGCAAGCAGATCCCCTTCCCCTCGCGCCTCGGCAAGCCGGCCGAATTCGCGCAACTGGCCGCGAGCATCATCACCAATCCGATGCTCAATGGCACCACCATCCGTCTGGATGGGGCGATTCGCATGCAGCCCAAATAAGCCCGCTACAATCGCGGCATGAACAGAGACGTTCTCGAGTACGACGCCGTCATTGTCGGGGCCGGACCCGCGGGCCTGGCCTGCGCCATCCGCCTGAAGCAGCTGAAGCCCGACATCAATCTGTGCGTACTCGAAAAAGGCGCAACGGTGGGTGCGCACTCCCTGTCGGGCGCCGTCATCGAGCCTGGCCCGCTGGACGCACTGCTGCCACAGTGGCGCAACAGCCCGCCCGGCATCTGCGTCGCGGCCACGCGCGATGAGTTTCGCCTGCTGACCCGTACCGGCAGCATCCGCCTGCCGACGCGGCCGCATCTGGACAATCACGGCAATCTGATTGTGTCCCTTGGATTGCTGACCGCATGGCTCGGTCAGCAGGCAGAGAACCTGGGCGTGGACGTCTTCCCGGGATTCGCCGCAGCGGGGCCGCTGTTTGATGAACGCGGCGCGGTGGCCGGTGTACAGATCGGTGACATGGGAGTGACGAAATCCGGCGAACCCGGCCCCAACTTTTCGGCCGGCCCTGAAGTGCGCGCGCCATTGACCTTCATCGCTGAAGGCGCACGTGGCAGTCTCGCCAAAGTCCTGACCCGGCGTTTCAATCTGGATGCCAGATCCGGACCACAGACCTTCGGACTTGGCATGAAAGAGCTTTGGCAGTTACCCGCCGGGCGCGTCGAACCTGGACTGATACAGCACACCCTGGGCTGGCCACTGGACACGGCCACCTACGGCGGCAGCTTCATCTATCACCTCGACCAGGACCGCGTATACGTGGGCTTCGTCGCCGGACTGGATTACTCGGATCCGAATTTCAGGCCATTCGAAGCCTTCCAGCAATTCAAGAACCATCCCCGCATCAGACCTTTGTTCGAGGGCGGCGAAATCCTGGCCGCTGGCGCACGTACCGTTGCCGCCGGTGGCTGGCAATCGATCCCGCAACTGGCGATGCCCGGCGCAGTCCTCATTGGCGACACCGCCGGGGGCCTGAACGTGCCGAAAATCAAGGGCGTGCACCAGGCTATCCGCTCGGGCTCACTGGCAGCCGAAGAATTCGTGCAGGCCGGATCCATGCAGGACTTCGAGGCGCGCTGGCGCCAGTCCCCGGGCGGCCAGGAACTGAAGCGGGTTCGCAACATCAAGCCGGGCTTCAAGCGCGGGTTGTGGCTGGGACTGGCCAATGCGGCGCTGGAAACGGCCACTGCCGGCAGGTTGCCATGGACACTCAAGCACAGACCGGACCATGAGCAGCTCCATACGCTGCAGGAGCAGGCACCGGTGCAACGCCATTGGCAGGATCGCACCCTGCCGCCGCGCGACCGGCTGGCTTCGGTGTTCTTTGCCGGCACCACGCATGAGGAATCGCAACCCGTGCATCTGAAGGTTCGCGATCCTTCGCTGTGTGCGGATCGCTGCGCCCGCGAATTCGGCAATCCCTGCCAGCGCTTCTGTCCGGCCAATGTGTACGAGATGGTGGACGATGGCCAGGGTGGAAAGCGGCTGCAGATCAACGCTGCCAACTGCGTGCATTGCAAGGCCTGCGACATCAAGGACCCGTACGGCGTCATCGACTGGACCACCCCGGAAGGCGGTTCGGGACCGAACTACCAGGCGTTGTAGTAACGCTGGTGTCGCGAATGAGGCTGGAACAATGGGCGAGCCTGCAGGAGCTCTATCGGCGCGAACTGCGTGAAAACGGCTATCAGTCCGATCCGGCCCAGCTGGCCGCGATCGCGGCCCTGTCGGACCTGCGACAGCGCCTGATTCACCGGCACCGCGCGGCGAGCAAGGGGCTGAAGCTGCTGCGCGCCGTGCTGCGGCGCGAGCCACGGCCGCCGGAATGGGGCCTGTACCTGTGGGGAGCGGTTGGCCGGGGCAAGACCTGGCTCATGGACATGTTCTACGACAGCCTGCCCTTCGCCCAGAAGCGGCGCCGGCACTTCCACCGCTTCATGCAGGACGTGCATCACGGCCTCAAGGAACATGCCGGGCATCAGGCGCCGCTGGAGCGCGTCGCGGATGACATCGCGGCCGGCGTCGAGGTGTTGTGCTTCGATGAATTCTTTGTCAGCGACATCGCGGACGCCATGATACTGGGGACGCTGCTGGCGGCATTGTTTGCGCGCGGCGTGACGTTGGTGGCCACCTCCAATTCACCGCCCGATGAACTGTATCGCGACGGCCTGCAGCGGCAGCGATTCCTGCCAGCCATCGAACAGATCCGGCAACACACGCGAGTGATCACGGTGGACGGCGGCACGGACTACCGGTTGCGCCGGCTGACGCGCGCGGGTACTTACCTTCTGACCACGACCCCGGGAACCGAGGCACGCCTGGCGGGACTGTTCCGGGGTTTGACGCACGGCGCCACGGCACGGACCGGTGAGATCGAAGTGGCCGGCCGCAGCATCCGCACAGTGGCGATGAATCCGCTCGCGATCTGGTTTGAATTCCAGGACATCTGTGAAGGCCCGCGCAGCACCGAGGATTACATCGACATTGCGCGCAACTGGCCGACCGTGCTGGTCGCGCACGTCCCGGTGCTGACGAGGCAGGACGAAGACGCCGCCCGGCGCTTCATCGCGCTGGTGGACGAACTGTATGACCGTCGCGTGAACCTGGTGGTTACCGCCGCCGCGCCACTGCCGCAGTTGTACCAGGGTGAGCGACTGCAATTTGAATTCCAGCGCGTGCTCAGCCGGCTCAACGAAATGCAGACGCCCGAATACCTCTCGCAGCCTCATCGACCCTGATCCGATCCACCCGCCCGGCGTATACTGCGCGCCATGTCAGCCGAGATACCCGCCGCCCGGGTTCGCCTCATCGGACGTATCATCGCGGCAGCGCGCGGCATGGCGCGCAAATTCAGCAAGGGTGAAGGCGCGGCATTTCTGCGGCGCTACTTTTCGGGTGTCGCCGAGGGTGACCTCCTCGCGCGCGACCCGGAATATTTAGCGCGCGTTGCAATGGCGCATTGGCGCGCCGCCGAGCAGCGCGTGCCGGGCCGCCCGGTGGTGTCCGTCCTGGATGGTGAGCTCGGCGCCGACGCCGCACCGGCCCCCCACACGCTGGTTGCAGTGGTCACCGCCGACATGCCCTTCCTCGTTGACTCATTGCTGCTGGCGTTCAGCCGCCTCGGCATCGGCGTGCACCTGATCATCCACCCGGTGTTCGAGCTGGCGGCGCGACGCGAGTCCTGGCAGCTGTTCGAAGTGGATCGGCAGCTGGAGTCGGCGCGATTGGAGCTGATCAAGGCCACTTTGCGCGCCACGCTCGCCGATGTGCGCGCCGCCGTGTCGGACTGGCAGCCCATGCTGCGGCAGGCGCAGGTCGCCGCGCGCGAGCTGCTGGGCGCCGGCGTGCCGCACGCGGCGGACGTGCTCGAAGCGCGGGCGCTCATTGAATGGATGGCGCAGGATCACTTCACCTTCCTCGGCTATCGTCGCTACCGGCTGCACCGCGGCGCCCGTCAGGATCAGCTGGTGTCTGTGCCTGAGTCCGGACTCGGAATCCTGCGCGTCGGACGGCCCGGTGTGCCGCCACCCACCCCCACCGTGCTCACTGGCGCCATGCGACGCGAGGCGCGCACCCCGCGGGCGGTGCTGGTGACCAAGGCCAACACGCGTGCGACCGTACAGCGCGGCAGCTATCTGGACTATGTCGGGGTGCGCACCTTCGATGCGCGTGGCCGGGTCACCGGCGAGCACCGTTTCCTGGGACTGTGGACGTCTTCGGCCTATCAAAGCAGTCCGCGCACCATTCCCCTGCTCAAGGACAAGCTCAACGCGATCACGAGTGCCCTCGATGCGGCACCCGGCAGTCACGATGCCAAGACGCTGGCTCACGTGCTGGAAACCTACCCGCGCGATGAGCTGTTCCAGGCCAGCGTTGCCGAACTCGTGCGCAGCGCCCGCGGCATCGTCAACCTGTACGAGCGCTCACAGGTGCGTCTGTTCGCGCGTCGGGATCCCTTCGGCCGCTTCTTCGCCTGCCTGGTATATGTCCCGCGCGACCGCTTTGACGCGCGGGTCCTCGCGCGCATCGAGACCTTGCTGCGCACGGATCTGGGCGGACAGACGGTGGAAAGCCGGGTCGACATTTCGGACTCCACTCTGGCTCGACTGTATGTCGTGGTGCGACTTGGGCCCGCGGCTGCGGCCCGCGTGGATCTGGCGCGGATTGAACGCGACTTGGCCCGCGCGGCATCGACCTGGCAGGCCGGCCTGCGCGATGCCCTGACCGCCCGCATGGACGAAGCCGCAGCCCTGGCGCTGTGGGTGCGCTTCGCGCGCGTTTTCCCCGCCGCCTACACCGAACAGGTAACGCCTGCTGCGGCGCTCGGCGATATCGCGGAATTGATGGCCCTGGGCCCGCAGCCCGATGCCATGCGCCTGCGACTGCACCGCGGCACCGCGGAAGCCGGCACGCAGATGCATCTGACCCTGTACCGTCGCGGGGCCGCGGTGTCAATTTCGGATGTCGTGCCGGTGATGGAGAACTTCGGCCTGCGTGTCATCGCCGAGCAACCCTATGAAATCAGATGGCCCGACGGCACGCAGGCCCGGATCCAGGACTTTGAGCTGGCCCATGCGACGCCATTTGACATCGGCAGGCTCGGCGCTCGCCTGACCAGCGCCATCGAAAGTGTCTGGTCGGGGGCCACCGAAAACGACGGTTTCAACCGCCTGCTGCCACTGACCGGCCTTGCGGTCGGCGAAATCACGGTGCTGCGCGCCTGCGGTCGCTACCTGCTGCAGACCGGTCTGCCGTTCAGCCAGGCCTACATGGAACGCGTGCTGCAGAACAATCCAGGCATCGCACTCAAATTGTTCCAGCTGTTCGACCGGCGCCTGAACCCGGCGCGTTCCGCCGCGGTACGCCGCCATACCCAGCCGCTCGAAGCTGCGATTGCACACGATCTGGAAGCGGTAACCAGCCTGGATGCGGACCGGATCCTGCGCGCCTTTCAGCACGTGATTCAGGCGACGTTGCGCACCAACTTCTGGCAAAGCGTCGCGGGGGCGAACCGACCGTGCCTGTCGTTGAAGCTGGACTCGCAGGCGATACCGGAGCTGCCGCTGCCGCGACCGATGTTCGAGGTATTCGTATACAGCCCCGAAGTCGAAGCCGTGCACCTGCGCATGGCGCCCGTGGCGCGCGGCGGGATCCGCTGGTCCGACCGGAATGAGGACTTTCGCACCGAAGTGCTGGGTCTGATGAAGGCACAGAATGTCAAGAATACGGTCATCGTGCCGATGGGCGCCAAGGGGGGCTTCGTCGTCAAGCGCTCGCGCGCCACGACGCCCGAGGAGCGGCAGCGGGAGGGCATCCGCTGCTATCAGACGTTCATGCGTGGACTGCTCGACATCACCGACAACCTCGTCAAGGATCGCATCGTGCCGCCGCCGCGGGTGGCCCGTCGCGACGCGGACGATCCGTATCTGGTCGTCGCCGCCGACAAGGGCACTGCCAGCTTCTCCGACATCGCCAACGCGGTGTCGGCCGAATACTCCTTCTGGCTGGGCGACGCCTTCGCCTCCGGCGGCTCCGCCGGCTACGATCACAAGAAGATGGGCATCACCGCCCGGGGTGCCTGGGAATCGGTGAAACGGCACTTCCGCGAACTGGGGCGGGACATCCAGGCCGAAGACTTCTCGGTGTGCGGCATCGGCGACATGTCCGGCGATGTCTTCGGCAATGGCATGCTGCTGTCACGGCATATCCGCCTGGTCGCGGCATTCGACCACCGGCATATTTTCCTGGACCCCACCCCGGATGTCGTGGCCAGCTATGCCGAGCGCAAGCGGCTGTTTGCCCTGGCCCGCTCGTCCTGGGAAGACTACTCCCGAAAAATCATTTCGCGCGGCGGCGGCGTTTTTCCGCGCGGCGCGAAGTCGATCGCGCTGTCGGTGCAGATGCGTGAACTGCTGCACCTGGATGTGACCAGTGCCACGCCGCTTGAAATCATCCGGGCCATCCTCACCATGCCGGTCGACCTCCTGTGGAACGGCGGCATCGGCACCTACGTGAAGGGCACCAACGAGAGCCATGCACAGATCGGCGATCGTGCCAATGACGCGCTGCGCATCAATGGCGCCGAGCTGCACGCGAAAGTGGTGGGTGAAGGCGGCAATCTCGGCCTGTCGCAGCTCGGGCGGGTCGAATACGCCCTGAAGGGCGGCCGACTGAATACCGATTTCATCGACAATTCGGCCGGCGTGAACACCTCGGACGTCGAGGTGAACCTGAAGATCCTGCTCAATCCCGTGGTGCTCGCCGGCAAGCTGCGCCTGCAGGAGCGCGACCAGTTGTTGACGCGGATGACGGGGGATGTAGCCGCACTCGTCCTGCGTAACAACTACCTGCAAAGCCAGGCGCTGAGCACGCTGGAGAGCCAGGCCGTTTCGCGCTTGCCCGAGTATCAGCACCTGATCCGGCAGCTGGAACGCAGCGGCGAACTGAATCGCCGCATCGAGTTCCTGCCGGATGACGAGGCACTCGATGAGCGTCGCAAGCTGTCGCAGGGCCTGACACGGCCGGAACTGGCAGTGCTGCTGTCCTATAGCAAGATCTGGCTCAGTCACCACCTGGTCGAGTCGGATGTGCCCGAGGATCCGTATCTTTCGCGCGAACTGGAGCGCTATTTCCCCGCGGCCGTGCGCACCCGCTTCGCCCGCGCCATCAGCCGGCATCGGCTGCGGCGTGAAATCATTGCGACGGCGACCACCAACAGCCTCGTGAACCGGATGGGACCCACGTTCGTCATCCGCGCCCAGGAGGAGACCGGCGCGGCACCGTCCCGGGTTGCGCGCGCCTACACCGCCGCGCGTGAAGTCTTTGAAATGCGCGAACTGTGGTCGCAGATTGAAGCCCTCGACAACCGGGTGCCCGCGCCGATGCAATACACCATGCTGTATGAGACCGGTCGGCTGCTGCGGCGCCTGAGCTACTGGCTATTGATGAATAGACCCACCTTGTCGATCGAGGCGGCGGTGAGCGAGCTGCGCGGCCCGGTGCGCAACCTCACGGCCCACCTCGCCGACGCGCTGTGCGGCCAATGGCGCGGCGACTTCGATGCGGTACTCACCAGTTACGCCAGCGCCGGCGTACCGACGGCGCTGGCCACGCGCATGGGCCTGCTGGAAGCGCAGAACAGCGCCCTTGATCTGGTTGAACTGGCCACGGCCAGCGAAGTAACCATCATCGATGCGGCACAGGTGTACTTCGGCCTAGGCGCGCGCCTCGGCCTGGATTGGATTCACTCGCAGCTCCAGGCGCTGCAGAGCAACGGCAACTGGCAAGCCGTTGCCCGTGCGGGCCTGCGCAACAGCGTGTTCCAGTCACAGCGCCTGCTGGCACGCGAAGCGTTGGGCCAGCCTGGCCGCCTCAGCCCCGCGGGCCGCATCGAAACCTGGGTCACGGCCAATGCCAACAACCTGGCGCAATGGGAACGCATGCAGGCCGACATGCGCACGGCGGGAAAGGCCGACTTCGCGACGCTGTCGGTCGGCGCGGAGGCCCTGCGCCGTTTGACGGGCTGACGGGCGCGCTGCCGCTGCGCTACAGTAGCGGACAGCCCCAATCTGGCCGGAGGCCCGCATACGTGCCTGGAAAACTCATTCTGGTTCGCCATGGCCAGAGCACTTGGAATGTCGAGAACCTGTTCACCGGGTGGCACGATGTAGACTTATCAGAGCAGGGCCGCACGGAAGCGCGCAGCGCCGGCCAGCAGATCCGCGCCGAAAAGCTCGACATCGATCTGGCCTTCACGTCCGTGTTGAAGCGCGCCATCCGCACGCTGTGGTTCATCCTGGATGAAACCGATCGGATGTGGGTTCCGGTGGAACGCAGCTGGCGTCTGAATGAACGTCACTACGGTGCGCTGCAGGGCCTGAACAAGGCCCAGACGGTGGAAAAACATGGCGCGGCTCAGGTGCTGATCTGGCGTCGCAGCTATGACGTGCCACCGCCGCCACTGGCGCTGGATGATCCGCGCCACCCGCGTCACGATCCGCGCTACCGCGACGTCGATCCGGCGTTGCTGCCAGCCACCGAGTCACTCAAGGACACCCTCGGGCGGGTGCTGCCGTTCTGGAAGCAGCGCATCGCCCCGGAACTGCTCGCCGGCCGCAATGTGCTGGTGACGGCGCATGGCAACAGCCTGCGCGCCATGGTGAAAATGCTCGACAACCGCTCCGAAGCGGACATCGTCGAGCTGAATATTCCAACCGGCGTGCCATTGCTGTACGAACTGGACGGGCAGCTCGCGCCCCTTTCCAGTCGCTACCTGGGCGACCCCGCGGCGATCGCCGCCGCCGCGGAGGCGGTCCGGCGTCAGACCGAGAAGCGCTAGAAGGTTTGCGAAGTTTTCGGCACGACGGCGGCCGACCAGCCGTCGTAGTGGCCGCCATTGGCCTTGGCCAGCTCGCGAAAACGCTTGGTCAGATCGTGCATGCCGGGCACGGACAATCGCATTGACCTGGTGGCATGCAGACTGAAGGGATGCTCGGCGGGATTGTCCGGCGCCGCGTGCACGTCGACCCGATAGCCCTCCGCTTCAAGTATCGCGGCCACCGCCTGCCCTGCTTCCTGTGATGGCATCGCCATGAAGAAATCCACTTCATGAGGCTGAAAAGGGTCAGAACCGGATTTGCGCAACCGCTCGATCAGGCGCTCATCCCAGTCCTTCACGGTCTTCTCTTTCATCTTGCGCAGGCCGTAATAGATGCGGCCGAGCAGCAGGACCCCCGCGAGAAACAGCAATGTGAGTGCCCAGTTCATTCGTCCGGTGCAACCGTCACCCGCAGCCCGGCCAGGGCATTGGTGAACTCAATCTGGCAGGACAGGCGCGAGTTCGGTTCGCGGTGCGCCAGGTCAGCCAGCAGCTCGCGTTCATCGGACATCGCCGCGGGCAGCTTCGCGGTCCATTCCGGATCGACATAGACGTGGCAGGTCGCGCACGAACACATGCCACCGCAGATCGCCGCCACGCCATACTCCAAGTCGCGCAGTGTCTCCATCACCTTCAGGCCCGTCTTCGCCTCGACCTGATGTTCAATTCCGTCCCGATCAATCACTCGCAACAAGGGCATGAATCCGCTCCACAAAACCGCTTAGGGTAAAGCGGCTAGTGTGCCGGTGGCGGGTGGCGGCGGGCAAGCTCCAGGCGCCGGTACCACAGATTCGACAAAAGACGGTAGACCCAGGCCAGATCTTCGAGTACCTGAAATGTCACCGATCCGGGCAGTCCACAGCGCCGCAGCAAGGGGGTGGCATGGGCCAGCACCGGTGGGTAATAGGCAGCCAGGCATGCAAGGTCCATCAGCGGATCCGCCACGGCGGCGTATTCCCAGTCAATGAGCCGCGGCGGTCCTGCGCCAATCAGGTTCGCATGGCTCAGGTCGCCATGCACAATGCACGGGGGACGATCCGCATCCGCCTGGCGCGCCAGGATTTCCAAGGCACGCGCCACTTGCGGCCGCAGCTCCTGCACCGCCGCGGCATCGTGCGCGGCCAGCTGCTCCAGATGGCGCTTCAGGAGTGCCGGCAGCTCCAACCGGGGTACTTCGGGTGGGGGTAGTGCATGCAGTTCACACAAGGTTTGCGCAAGAGCCCAGAGCCGATTCTCATCTGCAAAGTCGGCCGCCCGCCAGGGCGCACCGTCCAGGAATTCCGTGACGAGGTAGCATCCGGCCGGATCGGCGGCGAGGACGCGGCTGGCAAGGCCCGCCGCCGCGGCGGCGGCGTGCAGGACCGCCTCGCGCCTGCGGTCCACGCCAAGGTCCAGGGTGTAAGGCTCATGCAGGCGCACCACGAATCGTCCCGCCCGCGTCCGGACCCGGAAGGTGGCATTGCTCGTGCCGCCGGCGAGCGCGTGCACCTCGATGTCGGCGCCCGATTCAGCACCCGGCACCTGGCTCAGGGCCTGCTGCCAGGCCGCACCGCTCGGGGGATTCACGCGCAGACCGGCGCCACGACGGCCGCCTGCTCACGCCAGGTACGCGACCAGGATAGATGCCCGACCACAATGACGAACAGCGTCGCTGCCGTCATCAGTCCCAGCAGATACAGCTTCTGTTCAAAGAACAGAAATGCCTCGACGGCATCAATGACAAACCAGTACGCCCAGTTTTCAAGCTTCACGCGCGCCACCAGCCAGGTCGTGAACAGGCTTCCCCAGGTCGTGAGCGAGTCAAGATAAGGCCACGCGGCCTGGGTCTCGCGGACCAGGTATTGCGCGGTCAGAACACTCAGCAGCACCACGCCCAGGGTGCCCATCACATGCCAGCGCAGCGGCAGCAGCGACACCGCCGGGCGGGGAATGTCCGCGTCGGTCCAGCGCCAGTAACCGTAGACGGAAACGACCACGTAGTAGACGTTGAGGCCCGCCTGCATTGGCAGCCCCTTCTGCGCCGACAGCCAGATGACGATGGCCGAACTGATGCCACCGGCCACCCAGCACCAGCGGCTGCGCTTGACGGCCAGCACCAGGTAGGCCACACCGAGGATCACGGCGATCAGCTCGGCCATGGACATCGCCTGCAGTGCGGCGATGATCCGACTCATCACTGGATGAGGCCCGAATCGCTCAAGGGCCCGATGATTTTCATGACCACCACGGACTTGTGCACCTGCGCGAAGGTATGGCGGATCTCGCGGGTCAGCGCCGCGAACACCAGGTCGAAGGGACCCACGACCTGGGTGCTCAGACTGTTGGTGATGACGCGCACACCACGGGCAGTATTGAGTCGATCGATGAAGTCCTTGATCTTCGGCACCAGATCCGGCTCCAGTGGATACAGGCTCAGCTCAACGGCGATATCCATGCGGCAACTCCTCGCTTTCGATCACTTGAATGAGTACGACAAGGTGGCACCGAACTGCCGTGGCGCTCCCAGCTGTACGAACTGCTGGTACGGGAAGTTCGGCGGCACGTCGGCAAAATAGAAACCGCGTACCGCATAGTTGCGATCCGTGACATTGCGCATCCAGACATCCGCAGACCAGCGATCGCGGATCACCCCGGCCTTCAGGTTCAGCAGCACATAGGCATGGCTGGTGTATGGATCGAGCGCCGGCAGATCGTAATAGAAGCTGCCGCGTCCGCTCAGGTCCGCACGCAGATACAGGCCCGCGTGCGCATGCAGGGTTCCGGAAAGCGAACCCTGCCAGCTTGGCGCATGCGGCAAGGCCCGGTCGGGCAGCACCTCCCCATCGAGGGTCAGTCCGTGGTAGCTGGAATTGAGCGCGCCCATGCTGGCACCCAGCTCGATGACATCCACCGGCCTCCAGGCAAGGTCCGACTCGAATCCGTAGTTGCGGCCACTGGGTGCATTGACGTTGTACAGCACGAATGTAGTGGGATCGTTCGGCACCAGCTGTTCCCCGGTCTGCAGCTGCAGTCCGGTGCGCCGCGTGTAGAAGAAATCGGCATCCACGCGCAACCGCTGCTCGAACAGATCGGCCTTGTAGCCGGTTTCGAAATTGACGTCGGATTCCGGCTGGAACAGGATCTGGTTCGCGGGCAGTCCCGGACCTAAATTGAATCCGCCCGCCTTGTAGCCGCGGCCCACGCTCACGTACAGATTCTGTCCGGCCTGCACCTGGTACTCCAGCGAGGCATTGCCGCCCCACAGGTGTTCCACCGGCGCGAAATCATGGTAGAGCGGATCCGGATTATCCAGATCGTTGCTGACGTCGTGATAGTCCGCGGTGCGCCGCTCCGCCCGCGCGCCGAGGCTCCAGTGCCAGCGCCGTGCCAGCACGCCATCCAGCGCGCCGAACACCGCGGTATTGATCGAATCGAAATGGCTGTCCGTCACCAGCAGCGACTGCGAATCATTCTGCGGATTATTGGGATCGGCGTACAAGCCCGGCTCCGTGTCAGCCAGGCTTTCCCACAAATCCAGCGTATAGACTCCCACCAGCCAGTTCACCGTGGCACGAGTGGTGTTGGCCAGGCGCGCCTCCAGACTGTGTGTGCGCCGTTCGCGCACCTGCGAGTCGGAATACTCGTAGGTGACCGGTGCCCACAGGATGGGATTGCCGAAATCCGAATCAAACGAATACCGAATGTGGGAGTTGGCGAAAGTACCGATGAAGGTCAGCGTGGTGGACCCCAGCCCGGCGTACGTGACTTTCAGCGATCCGGCCGCCGAGTCCTGCGCGTCCTGGCCCGGCTGATCGCTCTGCGTGATACGGTCGTTGGCGAGGTCCCAGGCGTCGTAGCCATCGTTGACGCGGATGTCGAACAGCGTCAGGTCCAGGCGCAGGTCATCCGAGGGTTGCAGCCGCCAGCGGGCGCGGACGGTGAGCTCGTCATCACCGTCAGTGCTGTCGCGCCCAAGGTATTCATTGCGATAGAAGCCATCGCTGGAATACTGCTGAACCGCGATCCGAAACGTCGAATCCAGGGCCGTGACCGGGCCGGTGACCATGGCACCATAGGAACGGGTGTCGTAGTCGCCACCGCTCAAATCCACGCGCGCACCGAATTCCCCGGCCGGTGCGGCGCTTTGCATGGCGATCAGCCCCCCCAGCGCATTGGCCCCGTAACGGGTGCCCTGCGGACCGCGCAACACTTCGACCTGATCCATGTCATACAGCGTGCCGACGGTGCCGATGCTGCTGAAATCGACGTCATCGATCAGGAATCCCACTGACGGATTCGGTGCGCCCTGGTACTCATCCAGCTCGCCAATGCCGCGTATCTGAAAGTAGCGCGGCCGATTGGTGTCGCCGGACCAGTTAAGATTCGGAACCAGATTGATCACATCCTCAAAATGCTGCTCTCCGGCAGCCTTCAAGGTTGCCGCATCCAGCACGGTGACGCTGGCCGGCACCGTCTGCATGGCCTCATCCCGCAACAGTGTTGCCGAAACAACCACTTCCTGCAAAGTGTTACCTGAGGGTTCATCGGAGCTTTGCGCCTGCGCCGCCTGCCAGGTCGGCGCGGCGGACAGGCAAAACGCAAAGAATGCGAAGATCGCGCGAGTGTGCACACCTGCTCCCTACGCCGGCATTATCCGGATCAGGTTCAACGGGTTCGCAGGACCATCCTGCGTCTCAGGCTTTCGACTCCGGGCCACCAAGGCCGTCGGAAAAAAGCCACCCCTGGGTTCTAGGGTGAGTATGTTAGTGACTGCCCGGCTGTTTGCAAGCCCGATGCGGCCAGCATCGGCATACAATGTCCGCCAGCTTCGGCGTCATCCATGCCCTGCATTCACAGGAGCAGCTACAGCATGCCCCGCACCATCCAGGTCCATCAGATCGATGCGTTCACGCGCGTTAAATTCACGGGCAATCCGGCCGGTGTGGTATTGGACGCCGACGGACTGACCGACGCGGAGATGCTGGCGATAGCCCGCGAACTGAACAATGCGGACACCGCCTTTGTGCTCAAGGCTGATGGAGCGGACCATGATCTGCGGGTCCGATTCTTCACCCCCCGCATGGAGGCTGCCTTTGTGGGGCATGCCAGCGTGGCCGCGCACTACGTGCTTTCCGCCGCCACGGGCGGCGCGCGGCGCCTGCGCCAGAAGTCCCGCACCGGCGTGGTCGAGGTTGAAATCCGCGGCAGCGATGCGCAGCGCCGGATCGCGATCCGGCAAAGCGCACCACCACTGGGCCGCGAGGTCAACGATCGGGAGCGCCTGGCCGTGATGGATGCCCTGGCGCTGGCTTCGGCGGACCTGGATCTGCATTGCCCGGTGAAGGTAGTGGGCAGCGGCAGCACCCGCCTGATGGTCGGCGTGCGTGGTGCGGAACAGTTGCGGCAGTTGAAGCCGGATGTCTCGCGGCTCACGACGCTCTCCGCACAACTGGGCGCGCAGGGTTTTTTCGTGTTCACACTGGCGCCGGAGCTGCCCGACGTGCTGGTGGAGTCGCGCATGTTCTGCCCGGCGCTGGGCATCGCGGAAGATCCGGTCAGTGGCAACGCGCACGGCATGCTGGGCGTTTATCTGGCCCGCCACGGACTGTTGGGGCCGGCGGCTCCAAAGATGCATTTCGCTGGTGCGCAGGGCCATCACGTCAACCGGCCCGGTCGTGTGGAAGTTGAGCTGGAGCAGCACGATGGCGCCGTGGTGGCTGTCTGGATCGTCGGCCAGGCCACCGCGATCTTCGAGACCCGGATCGACCTGTAGCGCACCGCTTACAGGCCTCAGCCGCCGGCCGGTTCCGCATCCGCCGTGCCCACCCCTTGTGAGCGCCATATCAGCAGCGCGGCGGGTGCCGTGATCCACGCCGCCGCAATGAACGGTGAATTCGCTCCCCACAGCTCGAACATCGGCACCCCGACGAATGGACCGATGACCCGCGCCAGGCTCGTCGCAGACTGGTAGGTGCCCATGACGGCACCGCGATCACCCCCATGTGATTGGCGCGATGCGAGTGCCGAGGCACTCGGACTGAAGGCACCCATGCCAGCGCCGCAGCACAGCAGCCCAAATGCCGCAGCCGCGAGGCTGTTGCCCGCCAGTGCGACGAGCAGCAGGCCTACGACGTAGCACAGCACCCCGGCCTGTGCCAGGCGCCGCTCGCCCAGGCGCGGGACGAGGATACGCACCAGCCCACCCTGCATCACCACGGCCACCAGGGCCGCACCGAACAGGGCAAAGGCCACCGTACGGGGACCCGCGCCGAAGCGACTGAGTGCCCACAACGCGAAGGTCGCCTCCAGAATGCCCTGCGCCGTCGTGACCAGCAGTGCCGCGCCGGCGATGAACATCAGGCGCGGGCGCTGCCGCAGGAGCGCGAACGGCCCGACCGGCAGCAGCGCAGGCTCATCGGTGGTGTCGGCACCGGCGGGCACTCGGACCGGACGCTTTACATGGCTTTCCGGCAACAGGAACTTCACCAACGCCAGCGCCACGAGGCTCAGGCCGGCCGAAACCACCGCCGGCCATACAAAATTCGCACTCTGTGCATGATCGCCCGAGAGGATGCCACCGATGGGGATTCCCAGCATGAAGCCGATGCCGATCGCGGCGCCGACCAGGCCTAACGACCGGGCGCGAGCGGCCGGCGTGCTGACATCCGAAGCGTAGGCGAATGCGGCCGACAGATTGCCCGCCATGAAGCCCGCCAGCATGCGTGCCACGAGCACGATCCACGCACGGTTCGCGAACCCCAGGATCACATAGGACAGGCAAGCTCCCATGAGGCTGCTCATGAGAATGGGTCGTCGACCGTAGCGATCACTCAACCGCCCCCAGATCGGCGCGGCCAGCAGCTGGCACAGCGAATAGCTGCCCAGGATGGCGGTAGTGAGGATTGGGCCCGCGCCATACCTGTGCGTCATGTAGGGGACGAGCGGGATCAGGACGCCGAAGCCCAGCACATCGATCATCGACACCACGAACAGCGCGCGCAGTGACGGCGCGCGGGCGGTCGCAGCCTTTTTGGCAGCCGTTGTCATCGAATCGGCCCACACCATACCGGTTGGCCCTTGACCAACGCCAGCTCGTGGGTGGCGCCGCGCGGCCACTCCTCGCGGCTGTGGGTGGCGATGACCACCGTGGTACCGGCGGCGATCAGCTCATCCAGATGCCGCATCAGTGCGCGCCGGGTCGGTGCATCGACTCCGGAGTACGGCTCATCCAGCAGCAGCAGCGCGGGCTTGCCCACCCAGGCGCGCGCAAACAGTACGCGACGCAGCTGACCGTATGAGAGTTCATGCAGTGGGCGCAGCGCAAATGTACCGATGCCGAAGAAATCCAGGGCAGCGCGTGCCGCAGCGCGGTCCGCCGCACTGGGCTCATCCACCAGGCCGATGCTTGCATGCCGGCCGGACTGCACCACTTCGGCAACGGTGAGGTTACGAGGATGGTCAGCCTGCAGGTGCGGAGCCACCAGCCCCACTTTGCGTTTGAAGATCTCCAGCGGCACTCCGGACACGATGCCGGCACGCTCGATGCGACCCCCCACCGCCACGCCGTGGTCGCCGTACAGCGTGCGGATGAAGGTCGACTTGCCGGACCCGTTATGGCCGTGCACGACCCAGCACTCGCCCTTGTGGATCGTGAGCGTGATGCCCTGGAGCGCGCGATGCTCCTCAAGATACACATCGGCCCGGGTCAATCGCACCAGCAGGTGCGATCGCGCGCGGCGCCGCATCGCCTGTGGCAATCGGCCCGTGGCCAGGGCCAGGCGTGACTCGCGGGCGAACCATCTGGCCAGCGGCGCCTTGCCGATGGATCCGCGATAGGCAATCTGGCCGCCTTCGAGGATGAGGGCATGGGTCGCGCTGGCCGGCACGTCCTGGGGCCGATGCACGGACAGGATCCACGGCAGATGCGAGCCGCGGGTTGTGCTCAGGAAGCGCAATGCGTTCGCGTGCCGGGCCGGGTCCAGCCCGTTGAGCAGTTCATCCATCAGCAGCAGCCGCGGCCGGCTGGCCAGGGCACGCGCCAGCAGCACCAGCCGGCGCTCGCCATACGACAGTGTCAGGAACCGGCGCGGCAGCAGTGGTGTGATTTCCAGACGCCGCGCCAGCCCGGCGATGGTGCGCTGGTCGGCTGCGGACAGCTCATGCAGCGGAATATCCGTGCGATGGATACCGGTACCAATGACCTGCAATACCGAGTGATTCCAGCCATAGCGCTCGTAGCGGTCCTGACGCTCCGGACCCACATAGGCGATCTCATCCTGCGCCTCGTACGGCGTAGTGCGCACTTGCTGGCCCCAGCGATAGCGACGCACGGGGTGCAATTCCGGCACCGGCCATACCGCCCCCGCGACCAGCTTCAGCAGCTGGGTCTTGCCCGCGCCGTTGGCGCCGACGAGTGCCCAGTGCTGGCCGGGCTTGATGTGCCAATCGATGTCACGCAGGACCACGCGCTCCCCGCGTGATACGTGGATGCGTTGCAGGCGCACTTCCAGATAGGCTTTCACGGCGCGCACATTGGACCGAACCGGCGCACGTGGCAAGATGCTGCATATGCCGATCATTTCCGGTCCGGAAAACTCCTGCGACCTGCTCGTGGTGGGCGGTGGAATCAACGGTTGTGGCATCGCGCGCGATGCAGCCGGACGGGGACTTTCAGTTATATTGTGCGAGCAGGACGACCTGGCGGCCCACACCTCCTCGGCCAGCACCAAGCTCATTCACGGTGGCCTGCGCTACCTCGAACAGTGGCATTTCAAGCTGGTGCGCAAAGCGCTGCAGGAACGCGAAGTGCTGCTGGCCTGCGCGCCGCATCTCATCCGCCCGCTGCGCTTCGTCATGCCCCACGACGCGCACCTGCGACCCATGTTTGAAATCCGCGCCGGACTGTTCCTGTATGACCACCTGGCGCCGCGCAAACGCCTGGCGGCCTCCAAGACGCTCAATCTTCACCGGCATCCGGCCGGATCGGGGCTCGACCCGCGCTTCCGCAAGGGCTTCATCTACTCCGATGCCTGGACGGACGATGCCAGGCTGGTCGTGCTCAATGCCCGCGATGCCACCGAGCGTGGTGCCACGGTGCTGACGCGGATGCGCTGCGAGCATGCGCAGCGCCGCGCCGATGACTGGCGCGTCCAGCTGGCATCCACCATGAGTGGCGCCGCTCCCACGTTCGTGCATGCGCGCGCCCTGGTCAATGCCGCCGGCCCCTGGGTCGCGAGTTTCCTGCACGAGCACACCACGGTGAGCACGCAGCGCACCGTGCGGCTGATCAAGGGCAGCCACATCATCGTGCCGCAGATCTTTCGGCATCGCTTCGCCTATATATTCCAGAACACTGATCGTCGGATCGTGTTCGCCATTCCCTATGAACGTGAATTCACGCTGATCGGCACCACCGATGTCGAGCATCACGGACGGCCACAGGACCTGGACATCAGTGCCGCCGAGATCGACTACCTGTGCACGACCGTGAACCGCTACTTCATCCAGCAGATCAGCGCGCGCGACGTGGTGCACAGCTTTGCGGGGGTGCGGCCGCTGCTGGATGATGAGTCCGCCGACGCAGCCAAGGTCACGCGGGACTATGCGCTGGAGCTTGATGTGCGGGGCGCGCCCATTCTCAATGTCTTTGGCGGCAAGATCACGACCTTTCGGCGCCTGGCCGAAGAGGCCGTCGATCAGCTGTGCAAGGTGCTGCAAGTCGCGGCGCCGCGATGGACACGGGTCGCCGTGCTGCCGGGCGGCGATCTGCCCGAGGCGAGCCTGGCGGTGTTTCTGCGCGCCATGGCGCGGCGCTTCCCATGGCTGCCGGTGGCAGTCCGCGAGCGCTACTGCCGCGCGTACGGCACGCGCCTCGTCAAACTGATCGGTGCCGCGCGCAACCTGGCGATGATGGGTGAGGAAGTCCTGCCCGGACTTTACGAACGCGAGATCGACTATCTGTGTGGCTACGAATGGGCCCACAGTGCGCGCGATATTCTCTGGCGCCGCAGCAAGTTGGGTCTGCATCTGCCGCCCGACAGCGCCGCACGGCTGGACGCGTGGCTGACGGATCGCGGTCTGGGCGCCTCAGGCCAGTTCCTCTCACGCCGGGGCAAGGCCTGAGGCGTGAGCACGCGGCCCTATGTGCTGGCCATCGACCAGGGCACGACCAGTTCACGTGCCATCGTGTTCAATCAGAAGCGGCGAATCATAGGTCTGAGCCAGCGCGAACATCCCCAAGCCTATCCGCATTCAGGATGGGTGGAACATGATGCCGCGCTGATCTGGACCACTCAGGCGGCGACCATCGCCGATGCCTTGCGCCAGGCGGGCATCGGGGCCCGTGACCTGGCTGCGATCGGCATCACCAATCAGCGCGAAACCACCGTTTTGTGGGACCGTCTCAGCGGACGACCGGTGGCGCCGGCGATTGTCTGGCAGGACCGACGCACGGCCGAGCGCTGTGTGGCACTGCTGGCCAATGGGCATGGCCCATTGCTCAGTGCGCGCACCGGCTTGCTGCCCGACAGTTATTTTTCCGCGACCAAGCTGGAATGGCTGCTGAACACGGTGCCCGACGCCCGAGCGCGCGCCGTGCGCGGCGAACTGGCCTTCGGCACCATCGACAGCTGGCTGATCTGGAACCTCACTGGCGGCCGGGCACATGTAACGGATGTCAGCAACGCCAGCCGCACGTTGCTGTTCAACATCCACACCGGTTCGTGGGATGACGAGCTGCTGCAGCTGTTCGATATCCCTAAGGCTTGTCTGCCCCGCATCCTGCCCTCCTCTTTTGCGCCCGCGGATGAACCCCTGAACGCCGACCTCGACGGCATCCAGGTCCCCATTACGGGTATCGCCGGCGACCAGCAGGCCGCACTGTATGGCCAGGCCTGTCTCAGTCCGGGAATGGCCAAGAACACCTATGGCACGGGCTGCTTCCTGCTCATGAATACCGGTTCGGCGGCCAAGCGCTCGCACCAGCATCTGCTTACCTCGGTGGCCTGGCGCCTGGGGGCCGGGCCACTTCAGTACGCCCTGGAGGGCAGTGTGTTCGTGGGCGGGGCGGCCGTGCAGTGGCTGCGCGATGGATTGGGTCTGATTCCGGATTCGGCTGCCGTGGAAGAACTCGCGCGGCAGGTGCCGGACACGGACGGTGTGCACTTCGTGCCCGCCTTCACCGGCCTTGGTGCGCCTTACTGGGACCCGCAGGCACGCGGCGCGCTGCTCGGCCTGACACGCGGCACTGGCGCGGCGCATATCGCGCGCGCGACCCTCGAAGCCATCGCCTTCCAGAGCACCGATGTGCTGCAGGCGATGCAGGCCGATTCCGGCAAGCGCTTGAGCGAACTGCGCGTGGACGGCGGCGGCAGCCGCAACGCCTTGCTCATGCAGTTCCAGGCGGACCTGCTGGGCGCGCCCGTCGTGTGCGCGCAGCACAGCGAAAGCACGGCGGTCGGGGCTGCCTGCCTGGCTGGCATCGGCCTGGGAATGTGGACGCCGTCTCAGGTGAGCGCGGATTGGCAGGCTGGGCCGACCTATGTATCGCGCATGAGTCGTGATGAGGCTGCTTCGCGCCTGCAGCGCTGGTCACTCGCAGTCGCGAGCACCCGCAGCTTTCAGTGACCCGAGCAGGTGCGCATCATCCGCCGGCGGCTCGACGCGCACGCAGTTGCGCCCCGAGCGCTTGGCCAAATAGAGCGCCGTGTCCGCTCGCGCCAGCATACTACCCGCATCGTCCGCGCCGGCCATCGCCAGCGTCAATCCGACGCTGGTGGTCACGCCGAGGTGACCGGGGATTGCGGCGCGGGTATTGATCGCGGCGACGTTCTGCCGCAGTACTTCGGCGAACCGTTTGGCCGCGGCCAGTTCCGCATCCGGCAATACGATCAGGAATTCCTCCCCGCCGAGGCGCCCGAAGAAAGCCGGTGGGTGCACCGTGTTGCGCACCGCCTCAGCCACCAGCTTCAGTACTTCATCGCCCGCCGCATGGCCATGTTGATCATTGATGCGTTTGAAGAAGTCGATATCCATGATGAGGATGGCGCACGGTGCGGCCTCGGGGCGTTTCAACAATCGGTTGAGCATCGCGAGCACCGCGCGGCGGTTGGGCGCCTGGGTCAGCTCATCGGTCATCGCCAGGCTCCCCATCCGTCGCGCCTGGATGCGGTTCAGGAGCAGCAGCCAGATGAGTATCGCGCCCAGGGCGACACCCAATACGATCACGACGCCCTGCAGCTGTCGTACCCGACGTGATTGTTCGAGCGCGCTGCCGGTTGCAGCGTTTTGTCGCAGGAGCGCGCGATTCTCCTGCTCCTGGGCGGCCGTGTCGTAGGCGATCTTGAGGATCGCGAACCGCTGGCTCAGCTGATTTGACAGCAGCTGTTCTTGTTGCTGTGCCGCTTCGGCCTTATCCATATAGGCCGCGTGCCATTCGCCCAATGCCGATTCAACCACGGCCAGCTCATTGTCGGTGTCGACCAGCTCCGCCGCCGAACCGGCGGATTTGAACACCTCACGCGCCTGCTCGAGCGCTGCCATGCTTTCGGGAAGGCGTGCGGCAAGATGCAGGGCCCGGCCCTTCTCCAGGTTGATCTGGGCGCCGAGGCGTGCATCCGGAGTCTCGATCTGCAGGGCAGTGGCGCGCGCCAGATCCTCCAGCGCACCGGGGGCATCGTTGCGTGCAACTTTCACGGCAGCAAGGCCGCGCAACGCGTAGGCCTCAACACGGGGGTACTTAAGGCCCTGGCCCAGCTCCAGCGCCTGGGTAAATGTCGCCTGGGCCAGATTCCACTGCCGCGAGTCCTCATAGGTACGCGCCAGATTGTGCAGTGTCACGGCCTGCTCGCGCACCATGCCCTCTTGGCGCTGCATACGCAGCACTTCGGCGTACAGATGCGCAGCCTCGGTGTTGTCCCCCAAGCGGCTGTAGAGTGTCGCGATGCTGTCGCGACAGGACAGCGCATCGTAGTGACGGCCCAGTCGGTCATACAGGATCTGCGCGCGGCGCAGATCCACCAGCCCGGTCGCGTACTCGCCCTGCAGCCCCAGCAGATAGCCCCGTGAGTACAGCGCGGTGGCCAGCTCCTTGTCGCTATGGGCGCCGGTGGCGACATCCACCGCCTGGGTGAACAGCTGCAGCGCCTGGCCGTTGTCAGCGGCGGTTTCCCGCGTTTCTCCCTGGCAGATCAGCAGGCCGGCGCGCAGACCCGGATCATGTGCCCGGGGCAACAGGGCGAGCACCCGCCGGGCCTGATCCTCTGCCGCGCTCAGATCGCGCTCCGAGTTGTAGTCACACAGGAGCAGCCGGGTACGGATCTCCAGGTCCGCATCGGGAGCACTCTGCAGCGCCGCGAGGGCCGCCTGCGCATCGCGATTCAATGCCTCGGGATCTATGAAGCCTTCGTGCTCGGCCCGAGTGACCAGCTGCTGGATCTGCGGCACAGCCGCATCGATTCCCGACGCGGGCAACAGCAACAGGCCAATCAACAGCAACGCTGGACATCCTGCCGCTCGCACGCCATGACCTCCATGTAGAGAGAATCCCGAAGAGCCGTGCATTATCCCGTATCAGGGCCCCAGGCGCGGGCGAATTGAACCGAGCGCGGCGCGAATCGAGCAATTCGCCGATTATTGTCTAGCGGACGGGATCCCGCCTGAACGATGTTCGCCACGAAAGTCGTGCGGCCGCCGCCGTGGGCGCGGTACGCTTCCTGCCACGATGACGACGGAATCAAGACTGCCAACGTTCTATATCCCGCATGGTGGCGGCCCGTGTTTCTTCATGGACTGGCCGGGGCCGCCGCCCAATCCCTGGAACGCTCTTGCCGAGTGGTTGCGCCATCTTTCCGCCGCCCTGCCCCACCAGCCCCGCGCGGTGTTGGTCATCTCCGGACATTGGGAGGCCGAACCGGTGGCGGTGAACGTGCAAAGCCGGCCGCCACTGCTGTTTGACTATTATGGCTTTCCCGAGCACACCTACCAGCTCAAATACCCCGCACCGGGCGATCCCCTCCTGGCCGCCCAGGTCCGCCGCCTGCTGGCCGCGGCCGGCATCGCCACGAGCGAGGAACGCGAGCGTGGTCTGGACCACGGTGTGTTCGTCCCTTTTCTACTGATCTACCCGCACGCCGACATGCCCATCGTGCAACTGTCTCTGAAGCAGGGGCTGTCGGCGCCGGAGCACCTCAGGCTCGGCGCGGCGCTGGCTCCCCTGCGTGACCAGGGCGTGCTGATCATCGGCAGCGGCATGAGCTTTCATAATCTGCGCGTCCGGTCGATGGAGAACGCGCTCATTCCCGGATCACAGCAGTTCGATGACTGGCTGGGACGGGCGGTGTGCCAAAGCGATATCCCGGCGCGCAACGCCGACCTGGCCAACTGGTCGCAGGCGCCGGCCGCACGCTATGCCCATCCGCGCGA
>Ga0182030_10000930_pt1 | contig 58373 bp, 56 predicted proteins | sample 812S3MmetaG_FD_121299 | JGI IMG/M metagenome (GOLD analysis project Ga0182030, IMG submission 121299) | Permafrost microbial communities from Stordalen Mire, Sweden - 812S3M metaG (Illumina Assembly) | ecosystem: Environmental > Terrestrial > Soil > Wetlands > Permafrost | place: Sweden... | reverse complement strand
CCAAGAAACAAAGGCGTGCGAATCGTACGAGAGCGAGCAAAGAATAATTTGCTTGTTCAAATCGTTTCCAACCGCCAAGCATGGGGCCGCTAGCTCATCGGGAAGAGCAGGGGACTTTTAAGGAGAAGTTAGCCAAATTCCCAGTAAATTTGGACCACTCGAACTTGAGTGCCAGCGGATCTCCCCGAAGCCATAACTCCTTATCTGCCAATGTTTCTTGGCCATTCTCGGCGAGCGAATGCACCGAGCCGACTTGGGGGTCAGTTCCAAGCTGCGGTCGATTGGTGTAACAAATGTGCAATTGTAATTTGGATCCTTACGACTTTGCCCTTGCGGTACCCAGAGTCGCCGCGACTTTCGTGGGGGTAGTCGGCCTTACCCAGAACGCAAGCATCTCTGTCACTTTTTCTTGCGTGTTTGAGTGGGACCGCCTCCATTTGTGTCGGGACCAGTTTGCTCTTGTCACTCCCCGCGGGCACTATGGACGGGTGCCCGAAGAGATCTCGTCGTTCCCACCCGGAGTGGCCGACAAACTCAAGCACTACGTCTATCGACTGATTGATCCTCGCAGTGGGGTCACTTTCTACGTCGGTAAGGGCCAGGGAAATCGCGTCTTCGCTCACATCCATGAACAACTAAAAGAAGACGACCCCAACCTCAAGCTGACTCGCATTCACGACATCCACCTCTCGGGCTTCGAGGTCAGTCACGTCATACACCGACACGGCATGGATGAGAAGACAGCCTTTCAAGTCGAGGCCGCGGTGATGGATTCCTACCCCGGGCTCACCAACATCGCAGGAGGCGTGGGCAACTCTGACTTTGGTGCCATGCACGCCCAAGAGATCATCCAGCGTTACTCCGCCCCGATCGCACACTTCCCTAACCGAGCCCTCCTTATAAGTGTGAACCGCTCAGCCGCCGACACCACTCTCTACGAGGCCACTCGCTACGCCTGGAAGATCGATGTCAAAAAGGCCAAGCAGGCTGAGGTAATACTGCCTACCCGAGAGGGCCTGATCGTCGGCGCCTTCGTTGCCACTGAGTGGCTGGAGGCCACCCGCGAGAACTTTCCGGGCCACGAGCCAGTTCCCGGGCGGTTCGGCTTTGTGGGAACCGAGGCGCCCGAATCCATGCGAGATCTCTACGTGGGCAAGCGGGTCCCTGATGAGATGCGCAAACCAGGTTCAGCGAATCCGATCCGCTATGCCTGGCCAAAAAATCCCGTGTAGTGAGACCTTTTGAGCGACGGAGGTCGCACCCCCACGTCTCTGCGTGAAATGATGTCTTGGGGCACCGAAATCTCCTTGTTCAGATAGATCTCACTTCGTGAGGCAGTTCCAATCTAAGTAGGGGCAAGTGGCGTTCACCGTAAACAGCGACGACGAGCGGCTGGTCAAGTCATTCGAGCGTGTTCGAGACCTGGGTGAGGTCTTCACACCCAATTCGACGGTCCAAGCCATGCTCGACTTGTTGCCCCCAACCATGTGGGCGCCGCACCCTTCGCCAACCTTTCTCGAGCCTGCTTGTGGCGACGGTAACTTCTTGGTCGCCATCTTGGACCGCAAGCTGGATCGCATCGCCAGTGACCTCGCTTCGGCCAAGTCACCTACGGGCAGCCGGGCCGAGTACATGTTGTTCCACGCGCTCGAGGCGTTGGCTTCGATCTATGCGGTGGACATCTCGAAAGACAATGTCATTGGTGGGACTCCTGGCCACGAAGTAGGTGCCCGGACTCGGCTGCTAACTATGTTCATGAACTGGGCCAACGAAGTGGTTAATAAGCGCCTCGACGAGACCAGTTTGGCTCTACGAGCGGCCACCTGGATTGTGGAGCACAACGTCATCGTTGGCAACATGTTGCCCTTCACCGCCGATGGCCAAACCACGGGCCGGGATCGGATACCCCTCATTGAGTACAACTGGGACTCAAATGATCTCTCGGTGACTCTGAGCAGGGTCTCACTTGGTGATGTCATCGAATTGGAAGACCGCAAGACGGCCACGATGCTAAGCCTCTTCACTCCCGCGGGACCCCAGCAGTTTTGGCATGGCAAGGCGGTGAACCTGAGTGACGCCGAACGCACTGAGGCTCCGAAACTACGGGGACCGGCGCGCAATGGAACCAGAAGACGAGCCGGATGACGACTGACTATTTACAACCCAGTCAGCCCGACATCTTGGAGGTCATTGCCAACCTCTCCAACGACCAGGTGTTCACTCCCCCACGCGTCGCAAGTGCCGCGCTCAATCTTCTGCCCGAAGACGTTTGGGGAGACTCAACGTTGCGCTGGCTCGATCCCGGAACTAAGTCAGGCGTGTTCCTGCGTGAAATAACTAAGCGACTCATGGTGGGACTCGCCGATGAGTTTCCTGACGAAACCAAACGCCTCGGTCACATTCTCAAAAACATGGTGTTTGGTTTAGCCACTGAGGAAGTGACCGCGATGATGTCTCGACGGACGCTGTACTGCTCGAAGGATGCTTCCGGAGGTTTCTCCGCGATCCACTTCGCAAATGTTGGCGGCAACATCTGGCACCAGCGTGCCGAGCATGACTTCGATGACCGAGGAAAATGCCGCGAGTGCGGCGGCACCAGCGAGCAGTTAGAGATAGCCGGGCGCGACAACAAGGCGTATGGCTTCATTCACGCCGATGGGCGACAAAAGATCGAAGAGGAGATGGACATGAAATTTGACGTCATCGTGGGGAACCCGCCGTATCAAATGGACGCCGATGGTGGAAACAGAACTATCCCCCTCTATAACATCTTCGTCGACGAAGCCAAGCGCCTGAACCCCAAGTACGTTTCGATGATCATCCCTTCACGCTGGATGGCAGGTGGTCTTGGCCTCAATGACTTTCGCTCTGAGATGCTGGGCGACCAGAGACTGCGCAAGCTCTCGGACTTCTCCAAGATGGAACTTCTGTTCCCTGGCGTCGACTTTGAAGGTGGCGTGTGCTACTTCTTGTGGGACCGCGACAACCCCGGTCCCTGTGAAGTCACCTACTCCCAAGACAAGGTCACTGTCGGTCCCCAAGAGCGCGACTTGGGTGAGTTCGACATCTTCGTTCGTGACGCCAGAGGCCTCGCCATCTTGGAGAAAGTGCTGGCCCACAAGGAACCATCCTTCGTTGACATCGTGGCCGCCGACAAAGAGTTCGGCATGACCTCCAACTTCAGTGACTTCAGAAAGACCAAGCGAAGCACTGACGTCGCGCTCCACTACAACCGTCAAGGAGCTCGCCTCGTGGGCGGTATGTCACGAAGTGCGGTGCCCAAGAGCAAAGAACTTATCGACACGTGGAAAGTGTTGATCCCCGAGGCTTACGGAGAGCGCGGGACGATCCCCGCTTACGTCCTCGGACCAACCTTGATCGCTGCTCCACCGTCAGTCTGCACTCAGACCTATCTGTTTGCTTTCACCGACTCCGAAACCATGGCCAAGAGTATCGATAGTTACATCCAAACGCGCTTCGCCCGCTTTCTGATCTCACTAAGGAAGATCAGCCAGCATGCCACCCGCGGCACCTACGCCTGGGTTCCCCAACAAAAGTGGAACAAGCAGTGGACCGACGAGGCGCTCTATAAGAAGTACGACATCACCGAAGGCGAGCAGGCCTTCATCGCCGAAATGGTGCGTGGTGCTCGCGCATGAGCGTCTCTCTGGCTGGCGGTGTTCGATTCCCAAAGATCTACGCCTACACCACCCCTGAATATGAAGAGAAACCCTGGGAGGGTACTCGCGCGGGCCAGGGCGTAATCAAGATTGGCGAGACCCAGCGCGACGTGGACGTTCGCATCCGCGAGCAACTCAATGGCGTCAGGATGCCAGTAAGCACGCCCTACACATTGCTGCTGGCTGAGTCGGCCATTACTGACGATGGTCGTGTATTCACCGACAAAGACGTTCATCGCGTCCTCGAACGCGCCGGAGCCCACAACGCCGGAGGCGAGTGGTACGAGTGCACGCCTGAAGAAGTCGCGGGGGCGATCCAGTCGGTGCGCTCTGGCGTCGACTTGCCCGGCCTCCGGCCCACGCTGAGCTTTCCGATGCGTCCCGAACAGCGCGAAGCCGTTCGTCTTACCTCGAAGTACTTCCGAGTTCATCCCAAGGACGCCGAGGGCAAGGCGCCGCACTTCTTGTGGAACGCGAAGATGCGATTTGGCAAGACCTTTACGTCGTATCAGTTAGCCAAAGCCATGGGCTGGACGCGGATCTTGACGCTGACTTACAAGCCCGCCGTCGAGAAGGCGTGGCGCGAAGACCTCGAGTGTCACGAAGACTTCACGGGTTGGCGCTTCAAGGGCAAAGAGGACGCGGAGCCCGACCTTGATGATCCCGGCCCTCTCGTTTGGTTCGCCTCATTCCAAGACGTACTCGGCCACGACGAAAGAGGTCAACCCAAGGTCCGAAACGAGAGTCTGTACCTCGTCGACTGGGACGTGGTGATCATTGATGAGTACCACTTTGGAGCGTGGCGTGACGCGGCGCGCTCGATTTATCTCGGCGATAGAGACGAAGGGATCGAAGGCGACGCCTCGGAGGCCAAGGTCGAAGCGACCCCTGATCTCGAAGACGGCTTCGTCGAAGGCCTTGAGTCGACGCTCTCGCTGAACGTTGGACACTATCTCTACCTCTCGGGCACTCCCTTTCGAGCCCTTACTGAAGGTGAGTTCCTCGAAGACCAGGTGTACAACTGGACCTACAGCGACGAACAACGTACCAAGAGAGATTGGAGCGGCACCGAGGTAAACCCGTATGAGGCGTTGCCGCAGATGTTCTTGCTCGCCTATGAAATGCCCGAGGCCCTAAAAGAGGTGGCCCTCAACAACATGTCGGAGTTTTCTCTCACCGAGTTCTTCCGCATCGAAAAGGACTCGGCGCCCCCCACTTTCGTTCACGAAGCCGAAGTGCAAAAGTGGCTCGACTTATTGCGCGGACAAGATCTCTCAGATCTCTGGGCCAGCGTGTCCACAACGAATCGACCGCCCCTGCCCTTTGAGGACCTGAATCTCCTCGTGGCTCTTCAGCACACCGTGTGGTACATGCCAAGTGTCGATTCGTGCGTAGCCATGCACGACCTCTTGCGCCGCGCACACAACACGTTCTTTCGTGACTATCACGTAGTCATCGCCGCGGGGAGCCGAGCGGGCATGGGTGAAAAAGCCCTTGGGCCCGTTGAAGAAGCCATCGGCAGTGTGCCTCAAGACTCCAAGAGCATCACGCTCTCATGTGGCAAGTTGATGACCGGTGTGACCGTGCCCGCGTGGGCGGGCATCTTCATGCTCCGAGAGTTGAAGTCCCCCGAGAGTTATTTCCAAGCCGCCTTTCGCGTTCAGTCCCCCTGGGCTTATGAGTACGTGGACACTGAGCGTGGCGGGACTAAAGAAGCCGTCGTCAAAGAGCACTGCTACGTCCTCGACTTCTCGCCCAATCGCGCTCTACGTCTGATCGTCGAATACGCTACGAAGCTCCGCGCGGCCTCCACCGTCGACGTCGATGAAGAAGCCGCCCTCGACGAGTTCATGGAATTCTTGCCAGTGCTTTCTTTCACCGGGTATGCCATGCAACATCTCAAAGCGGGGGACGTCATCGACTATCTGACTAAAGGAATCAGTTCGTCAATGCTGGCACGGCGTTGGAACTCACCCGAACTCATCACTCTTGACCTCAAGGCCATGGCGGCGATTTTGGCCGACGAAGATCTGCTCGCAAGTCTCGAGCAGATCGAGATGTTTCGCAACATCAGCGATGATCTGACGGCCCTGATCTCTTCTAACGAGGAGGTACGCGCCAAAAAAATGGCTGGAGAACGACTCACCAGAGATGAGGCCAAGACAGTTGACGAGGCGAAGAAAAGGCGCGAAGGCCTCAAACAGAAACTCCGACGTTTCTTGACTCGCATACCCGCTTTTATGTACCTCACTGACGACCGCGAAAAGACGGTCTATGACATCATCACCCAGTTGGAGCCAGAACTCTTCGAAAAGGTGACCACTTTGTCGCTTCAAGACTTCGCAAGGTTGGTGAACGCCGGTGCCTTCAACGCCAGCAAGATGAATGACGCCGTATGGAAGTTCCGCCAGTTTGAAGAACCCAGTCTCAGTTACAGACACGACGAAGACGGCAGCACCACGCGGGGCGGTTGGAACATCCGGCGCGACGAGCGCTTCGCCCGACTCGTAGATCTCGGATTGCTGACAGTAGGCGCGACCCTCGAGTCGAATAATGGTGTGACCCCAGTGACCGCGCTCGTCACCGACGACTACGGGATTCTCATTGGCGGTGTGCGCTATGAATCTCCGGACCTCGCCGCCCAGGCCGTTAGCGAAGGCCTCGAAAGCGACGGGTGGAACTACTGGACCTTGCGTAGCGACGACGAGTCGCCCATCACGTTGCGCGAATTGCTGCGGACGTAGTCGCCGCTCGTTCTGGCGAGTCCCCGTGATGTGAATCCGCCTAAGTGGTTGGTGTAAAAGCGATACTCCCCGACCACAAAGTGGCGTAACTGTCCGGATCAAGGGGGTTAGTGTCCTGTTCAACAATCACTGCGAGCGGCACAGTTTCGGCAACTGAGTCACGCACCTCGAAGGTGGCAACACCACTTGAATTAGTTTGTGCGTCTACGCCCCAGCCACCACTTGGGCCAATCCAGTCTCCTGGTGCGCCGGAACCCACGTTGCCTTGCGCCGATGAATCGGCATAGTTAGCCATGTTGTCAAAGACGAGCGAGACATCGGGAACCGGATTCCCGTCGGCATCATCTATCGTCACCGTGACGGTCGCGTAACTTGCGCCATCAGCGGGCAACGAGGTCTGGTCAATTGACACAGTGGAGTTAGTGAGATCGACGGGGCCGGGACACGATGGTGTCATCGTCAGAGGACCGCCAGTAGGGCACTGGAGTTCATACTGAGCTGCTTGCATCGAGGGCCACGAATCCGACAGGAAAGAATAGGCAGGCGTCGTAGGTAGTTCACCAAGGAATGCCCCTCCGACGAATCCGACTGTTGGATAAAATGTGGCAACGATCTCATCGTCACCTTCAGGTACAGGGTTCGGGAGCCGCGACAGATCGAGCGGGCAGAATCCGAGGCCGGTGGTGACGTCCGCATCGGTACAAATGACGCGCCCTGTTCCAATGTCGGTGAAGGTGACGGTGCCCACCAGGCCCTGGCCACTGGGAGACTCCACATCGAAAGCTCCAGGATTGGTTTCATCTGTTGTGAACGTAACAGGCTCGTACCACGGTGCGGCATCGATCGAAGGCGCATAAACGGAGTCGCCGGAGTATTCCAAAACAAACCCTGACCCAAGCGCCATCAGAGACGGTGGGATAGTGCAGTTGGATGTGGCTTCAATTTGCGGCAAGTCGGCAGGGGCCGGTGTGAAATCGGCGTTAGTGAGCGTGCATATAATTTCACCATCATTAGGAAGTGAAGAAGGATCACCTACGCCGCTGCCGCCATACATTGACATCAGTGTTTGCTGCGAGAACTGAGTGCCTGGCGGATAGCCTACGACAGTGAATGTTCCCGTGGGCAAAGGGGAGGCTGTGGAGGCGCCACTATTTGTGTCTGCCGATACCTCGTCAACCACCAAATTATTCGTACCGAAGGTCGTACTCAAACCAACATTCGCGTACAACAGCGCAGTCGTATTGGCCGCTGGGCCGGTGCCTGCAACATTCGTTGCGGTTATGGCCACAAATTCCGGCGAACCGGCTGCTGTGTCCGTGAAAGTGCAACTGTCAACCGTCGTGGTACATGAGTCACCTTGTGAATCCGTGACGGAATAGAGAGCAATCGGGGCGCCGCCGTCATTTACAGGTGGGGTCCAACTAACTCCCACGCTCGTGGGTAAGCCTGTCCCACCCACAAAAGCTGCCTCTGGTGATTGTGGGGCGGAAGGCACATTGTACTGAGAACGCACGGGCGACGGCAGCGTCGTTGAGGTTGTCGTCGTGGTTGGAGGGACTGATGTTGTTGTCGTGGGCAGTGTTGTGGTTGTTGAGACTGTGTGGGGCTTCGCGGCGATCGTGAAAGTCTCAAATGTGTTAGATGCCTCAAATGGAAAGCCCACTGCGCTTCTATACTCCACCTCGTAGCGATAAGTTCCTGGTGCCCACGCGAGCACATTCTTGGGATAGCAGTAGCCACTACCTGTGGCTGAGACGATGCTTTTACATAGAATCACAACTCCCCTCACCGGCGTTCCCGTCGGAGCGGCAAACGTCACCGTCCCAGGAGGCGCGATGTAGCCATAGCCAATCGTCGTGACGTTGTAAGAAAAGCCAGTGAGCTTCATGCCCTGAACGATCGCGCGGGCCGTACTCTTGGTGGGGACTTTTTCTTTCGCCCTCGGCTTCTGCGTCGTGGTTGTGACCGGCAGTGTCGTAGGTGTTACCGGAGTCGTTGTCGTAGCGGTCGTAGTGGTAGTGACGTGGGATGTTCGGGGGGCAGGAGCTTTTCCACCTCCGAGCAGTGTGGCGAACAGAATTACTATGAGGACAACAAGCAGTACCCCCAAGGCGGCCTTCCGACGCCTCTTCTTGCTCTCTCCCTCATTGCGAGTTGATGTCTGGTCAGTCATACGTCTCCCCTTTGATCCTTCGTGTTTGCACGTTCGACTCCTACTGTCCGGGGTCTTTTCGTTCGTGCACTCTTTTGATCAGTAAGGGAAAACGCTCAGATCAGGTTGCCAGCATGTGCGTGACTAATGGCGGGGGCTACTCGTGGGGCGGATCGATGAACGGGAGGAAGTTCACCCGGACGGTCGGGTTGAAGATCCATAACTTGTCTTTTTCGGGCGAGTCCGCGACCAAGAGTTTTACTTCGTCAAAATCAATGCGGACGTTCCAACTACCTTCATCTTGTTCCGGTTGGCCAAGAAGTTCGCGTTGATACCAGCCTTGACTTTGTCCATTGACGAAGATCTCGTAGCTGACCCGCACACCGACATCCTCCAACACCCGCGGTCGACGCGGTAACTCGAATGGGTAATTGTCACAGGTTCGAACATCAGCAACGGTGAGCGAGACCCTTTCCCCGAAGATTCTCTGAACGTCGTTGATCGGCTCGCGGTCACGCGGATCGATGATGACGTTGTCAGTTACAAGAATCTCGATCGGCTCTGAGTCTGCAATTCCTCGCAAATATACAGACTCGACACGAAAGAGTGATGCAACATCGCTATCTGCAAGTACCTGCTCGGGATGGGTGTCGTAGTAGGCGACACCACGAGGCCGAGCCTTGTCCATCAAGCGCGCGGCGCGATTTAATGGTCGCCCGGTGTAGTCCAGTATCACGGAACCCGAGATGATTCTCGTTGCCGAACCTCGTGACATTCCAATACCCAGATCGGCGGGGACTGGGGGCGCTACCGCGATGTCTTTCGCGGTGAGACGTGGAAACTCAGCGACGAGGGCGATGGAGCGTTCCAACAGCCCCTGGATCGTCGCGGGCCATTCACTTGATTTGTCCAGGGTGAGTTCATGGATCAGCAATAGCCCATCTCCGGTGGGCTTGAAAAACGAACGGTCGGGGAAGAACTCTCGAAGGATCGTCGTGTAGACCGAGCGCAAGTAGACGGCGACGTTCGACGTGGGCGTTGTGTGCGCTGACAAAAGGGGCTGTCATATTTCTCGTCCGTTCTTGTCAATGGTGAACCGTTGCCGTGAGGCGTATCCAGTCATCCCAGTCCAGTCGATCTGGTACTCCCCTTCGGGGAGAGGCCAGCCCAATGCGGGAGAATTCGTTAGGGCCTGAAATTCGTGTGGGAAGGCTGCTGAGAGGCCCATATCGCCATTGGCGGTTCCTTTGGCTACTCGGTACTCGCCGTGCCCCACATGCAACACCTTGCACGTCGCGTTCACCACCCCAATGTTCTGACCCTGAGAGGCGTTTGGTGGCCACAGCCAAATCCCCATCGTGTATCCGTTGCCCCAAGTCGTCATTATGTGGCTGGTCCTCCATCCGTCATTTTCGGCACCTGCCCTTTGCTCCAAATCTGCCTGCACGATGGCGCGGACCCTCTCGATTTTTCGCCAACGGAACTCGTCAATTCGGCTCGACAACGTAGTCATATAGCCACCGTCGTGCATCCACATCGCCAGCGCGATGAGTGCGACCACCAGACAGATCACAACAAGCCACCAGGGGACATATTTAGGCTGGGCGCGATTGGCAATTATCGTCGGGATAAGTGAGACCGCGAACACTTCAAAAATCGCTTTCCAAACGGGCGCTCGTAGGCTGCGGTCGTGGCTCATTTCCTGAGCATAAACCAGTATTCCCTTGGGTTCTGGTGTCACACCCCAATGTCAAAATGTATCCATGAGCAACCGCACGACCATTGCAAAACTGAGCCTCGAAATCACATCCGAGGCCGACGCTTACGCCTACTTCGAAAAGCTCCGTTGGACCAATGGCGCGACGTGCGCACACTGTGCCAGCACTTACGTTCCGTGGATCAATTCTACTCCCAAGCGCAGGAATTATTTCCGGTGTAGCGTCCGATTCGGCACGCAAACTATTGGGGGATTTCATGGCTAAGTACAAGGTGCTCGTACAGTTCGAAATGAACGGCGAAAATGGAAGTGACACGTTTCCAGTGGAGGCGAACAGCGTCCATATCACGACCGAGTGGGTCACATTCGAAAACGGGATGTCTGGCAAAGCGAACAGCGTGGTTGCCTTATTCCCACGCGAGCGCGTCATTTCGGTAGTCCTCGACGAGACCGCCTCAGAATAGGTTCGGGCCGTCGCAAGACGAACCTAACAATGCGCTGAAACTTGGTTTCTGGGCGCATAAATACGGAATTCTTCATTAATCACCCCCAATCAGGGGGGACTCATGCGGCCCTTTTGTCAGCGCACACAACGCCTCGACGTGTCTCCGATTTCGGCGTAGCTCGAGAAACCACGGACATCGAGGAAGGTAGCAACCACTTGGCAGTTGTCGGCACGAACTGTCGGGAGGAGTGTTTCGAGCTGGTCGTGTAGTTGGATTGAAGTATCTTGGTCAGACGTTGACATCGGTCAACACCTCTTTCGCCTTCCTCGAATTACCGTAGGCCCGCGTTGGCGCCGATGGGCAACGAAAGCTAACAAACTCTGTCTATCTCTAACGAATCTAAGGCCGTTGTGGGTCGGCGAGGAATTCTGCGGCCTCGATGATGTTCCCGGGCTCTTCGCTGGGAACCTCGTCCTTAGCGTTCTTGATGTTGCGAAGCGTGGCGTCACTCAACTTGTCTGGGTTCTTCTTGTCGGTGCTGAGGTTTGTTGCTACGGCCACGCTCCTGGGACTCACGCCTGCAATTAACAAGTCGCGGGCAATTTGGCGGCGCACGAGGTAAACAATTTCGATGTCCTTGGTGACCGCGTCTGCTTCTTTCTGTGCTTCGGCGAGCTTTCGAAGTGTGGTCTCTTCACGCCTACTCAGCGACTTGAGCTCCACCACCAACTCCGCAACCGCCTTCTCGTTGGCGGTGATGAGTTCTTTCTCGGCGGCTGTGGCCAAGTCTCTTATCTGCTGTGGACTAAGTCCCTGGAAATTATTACTGGTCTCGGACACTGGCTCCCCTTTCACGTGTTCTTCGACAACAACCGTGCTTTGAACTGGGCGTTATGCAACCAGGCTCATGAGAACTCAGCATCGAATGATGGAGCGTCGTAGGAGGGGATGTACTTCGCCGGGACTTTGCGGTCTCTTAGGCCGAGGGTCTCATTGGTTCTCGCTCGCATGGTCTCAGCCAACTGCGCGAACATTGAGAGCATCTCTTCGTTTTGGACCATGGGCAGATGAGGGTACTCAAGTTCGGCGCGAGTGCCGATGTAATCCCTGAGTCGCCCGTACGCTGCGCGTGCTGGATGTTCCATGCTGGGATACCCGCCCTCGGAAATCACATCTACGATCGCTCGCGCGGACATCTCTCGTGCCAAGAGTTGGGTGACCATGGAAGCGAATCCGCGCTGGTCATTCATAGCCAAGCGGTCCTTGCGAAACGCTGGACCCAAAGTGCTGTCACACTTAGCGAGGATCTCTTCGGTCCTCTTCTTTATGTCGTCAGACACCCCTCCGTGAGCCACACTCGAGGCCAAGTTTGCTAAGGGTGTTTTATTACCAGGTATTACTACGGGTGTTAGTCTCCCGCCCGTGGCACGCTCAGGCTTGCCAGTGGCACACTCGTTGCCCGCCCGTGGCACACTCACGTGCTCGCCGGTGGCATGCTTCACTTCTTTGCCATCCGTGGGACCCCTCCCGCCCGTGGCACACTCATTACCGTCATTTTTCATGGAACGCAAGGGCTGTAGGTGGGTATTGTTACCGATCGTGAGTTCATAGACGTTGCTCTTATTACGCCCTCTAAGTGTGACTTTGACCCAGCCGCCGTCGGCGAGGTCTTTGAGGAGTTGGTACACGCGACGTCGAGAGCGCGAGGAGGCATCTGCCAACTCTTCGATACTGGGGACGGCCACGAGGTTGGTCTCATAGGTAGCCAAGGTGAGAGCCATCGACTTTTGGGCAAAGTCAAGAACCTCTGATTCCAAGACAGCGCGCTCCCACACGAAGCGTTGCTCGTTACATAAATCTCCATCGGCGAACTTCGTTCCTGAGCGTCTGGGCTTCATCAAATCTGCGTACTTAGGGGTAGTCAGTCGGTATCGATTGGCCGCGCCTTCCCCACCAAAGGTGATAGTGATCCAGTGCTCTTTGGCGAGGCCGTGGAGTAGTGCCCTGGTGCGTTTTGGTGACAATGAAGCTTTCTTTGCCAACGTCGGCACCGAAGGGTAGGCGGTTCCCTTGGAGTCGCAATAAGTCGCCAGTATGAGTCCTATCGCCTTGGTATACGCGTCAGTCGGAGACCCCCGCAACTGGCCCTCCCACCCAAAACGAATGCGCGTATTTCCTTTTTCATTGGTCATGATCGATTCCTTTTGCTCCCGGGTTCGAGGTATGGTCACCTCGCCAAGAGACAGTGGCGGCTACCGCACTTTTCGCAATAGGGGCCGAAACGCCAGGCGATTACAGGGTGATACTGAGATCTGCCCGGGCGAGTGCATCACGCGACACCACGTGCACACATCCTTCTGGGACGCACGGAGCGGACCAAGAAAGGAGCATCATGAAAACGGAATCCAAATACGGCGAGGCACCGGATAGGGCGAGGACCCTTGCGTGCCCAGGATGTGGGCACTCTGATTGGTTGAGTCTCGCGGAGGCCCGTTCGCTACTCTTCGGGCCCGCCGATGTGCTGATAATGCCGCACGCTGTTTCCATCACCGTTCTACGTAGCGGCGGGAAACGCCTGAGTGAAACTGGCCATCACCTCGAGTGCCAAAACTGTAACCACGTGGTCTTGGTGGATGAGATCATGCCCGGAGCGCTCGTGGCCTTTCGCTTGCGGCCGTGAAACAACGACGTGGTATGACTACCTGAATGACTGTCGAGTCTGAACTTCGGCGCCTCGTCGGGATGCTTCGCCAACCTCGCCCGAGCGCTATGGAAGAAGGAGTCGCTTTTGGCACCGCCGTGCGCGATCCCGCGACGGGTGTGTCAGAGTTTCGCTACCTACGCAACGAGGAACGGGCCCAGCTCGACAAGTGTGCCTACGAGTTGCAAAGGGATCTTCGATTTGAGTACCTCACTAAGCCTTCTCCAGAAGAAGTGGTGCTCGCTTTCGCTCGGGTGGTTCTCTCGCAACCTAATGAAAATCACATTGATACGTTTGTCTCAGAGCGTGCTCATGAGCCTAAAGAACACGTTGTGTACATACCCATAGAGCACCTGTCTATTGCACAGGAATACGAAATCTCGGGCGTGACATTCGTCCCAACTAACAACCCGAACCTTCCAGATCACGGCGTTCTCTTTAACGTCGGACCACCGGCTGGAGCTGTCGCCATTGTCAAGGTCACGGGCACGGGGCAACTACCGATGCTTGAGCGTGCGCGCTACAAGGTTGGTCATGCCTTGCGAATTCTTCGCCTCGCTTTTGGAGCCGAGGTAAACCTCCACGCTCGTCAGTTGCGTTTTCGCATGGGACCCTCATATGCCTTCGACGCCCACATGGAGGGCGTTCACACTCCAAAGGACGTGGCTACCCCACTGGGTGCCAATACATATCTTTTTGATCTCGCACGAGCTGAACCCGTAGCCGATCTGCCCGCCGATCCAACAAACGATCTCGAGCGTCACGCCAACATCGCTCTGCATTGGATGGAGCGTGCTTACCTTGAAGGTGACCCACTCGCAGGCACATTGTTTGCATATTTCGCCTTCGAGGCGTTGCTGGGAGATACGTCCAACAAACGCAAGGGTGAGGCTCTCGCGTTTCGCCAAATGGTCTTGGGTCACCTCTCAGAGAATCTCTTCAACAACCCCATTGCCACGCAGCGTCAATATGAACTCATCCACTCAGCCGCCGTCCACGGCTCCGAGGTCCCCGAGGTCAATGAGGATGACTTCGCCTTTCTCCTCTCGCACGTGCGAAAGACCCTGAATCAGTACCTCACGATCGCAAGAGAAAACGGCCTCACCAAGCGGAGCCAACTCGTCAACTTTTTAGAGAATCACGCTGACCGTAGCAAACTCATCCAATGGGTCCATGACGTGGCGAGTTTTCAAGGAAACGAGAAGGGTTATCGACCCCTCATTGATTATCTCGACGCGGCTTACCCCGACGAGAAGCCGACGCGCGCCACCAAGAAGCCACCGACGCCTGGAACCTAATCGGTCTCTTCGCTCCAGTCAGTCACATCTACCCAGCGACCAAGCTTGCGGTCATAACGGACCACACCGGAGGGCGACTCCGGTAGGTCGACCAGTTTGCCCAAGGCTTCGTCAGGTAGGTCGGGCTCGATCACGGCTTTTATCTCCCCGTCATAGAACTCAATTCCACCGCGGTAGTGCTCGCGCAAGCGCGCGAACACACTTTTGAGGGCCGACTTGGTCGTGTCGCAGAGGTCTTCACCTATCTTCCCCAAGAATCCTTTGGGTATGAGCAACACCAAGGCGATGATCACGTCTCCAGTAGCCGAGGCCGTGATCGCGGTAACCCTCGTGCGCGAGCCGATCAATACACCTTCTTTGGCGAAGTGTGCTTTGAGTTCATCAACGAGAGAATCTGAACTAACCATTGCTCCAATGTGCCACAGTGACGCCGTGGCCATAGCGATACCGCGCGCAGTTACGAAAGGTTGCTGAGGTCACAGATCAGCGGTGAGTTCCACGATGCTCCAGAGTGGGCCTCACTCTGGGTGCAGTTCAAGATTTGAAGAGCAAAAGAGCCTGAGCAGGTGAATCCCGCGACGCTCGTACTCTCCGAGGCGTACACATACGGGTTCAGTGGGGGCACCGTGTCATCAGTATTCCAGGCCTCCATCCAGCACTGGCCCGCACCAAGAACGGCTACGCCATAGACGGTTCCGTTAGTGCTGGTAGCCACCGAAGCTATGTCCGGGGCCGTCGATGGGGTGCCCCCGCCCACGATGGTCATGTCGGGATCCTCACTGGCCACTACGGCAGTTGATGTAGGTAGCCAGGTTGTGCCGGCGTAGATTGCGCTGGCTATGGAGATGACTCCCTCAACATGAGATCGCGCGGAGGTATCTGTTGCGCCATCACTAACGCCCGTGAACTGAGGAAGCACGATGCTTGCAATGATTGCCATAAGGATGAAGACAACAGTGAACTCGATCAGCGTGAAGCCGCGTCTTGAGCGTTGTAAGGCGTTGAATGTTCTGATCATGGTGCTCCCTTGTTGATTAATTGATACCGTGAGCTCGAAAGCTCAACGCGCAGCAGATGCTGTTGAAGGCCGTTCCAGGGCCCTCAATTGCCGTTGTGCTTCCCAGCTTTGGCTTTGCGATTCTCCGCGGTTCCGACGCGGTAGAGAAGGTAAAACCCACCACTTATGAAGGCCGTGAGAACGGCCAGGTGTATAAGAACTCCTTCGATGATCGTGATCATTTGCACACCCCCTTTGCGAATAGTTGTGGATTCATGATGACAACCGCGCACTGAGACTTACGGCTTGGGCGCTCGCGGGGGTCGTTTACAAACCGCAGTCCACTGAGTCCCCGCTCGCTACGAGTGTTGCTCCTGGTCTTGAATGGCGTTTCCATAAGTCTCCCCTACTTCTGTGGCGGAGTCTCCCCCACGTACTTCACCGTCAGCGCTATCTGAGCGGTCACAAGTCCCAGCCGCTTCGCGCTCTTCGGCTTCTATGTACTCGACTACCCACTGACGAAACTGTGGCCACGTGAAAAGGTGACAGTCCTCGACGTGCATATGCCAGTGGGGCCTCTTCCACTCAGAGATACCTTTGTGACCCTTGGTGGTGCTAAAGCGAAGCTCGCCATCGACGTTGGCGTACCAGTTTGTCGTGTCTGTCTTCTTTGGCACCTCGACTCTTTGTGCGCCAGTCTTCGGACCGCTCTTGGCCTTTCTCGGGCTCATGATTCCAGCCAGTTTTCGGCCCAGTGCTCCGGTTCCCCAATTGCAGAGATCACAAGGCGCCTCGGCTTCAGCCCGTCGTCTCCTTGAGGCTCAAACTGAAAGACGAGTTGCTCTTCGCCCTCGTCTTCGATCGCAAAGGCGACGGAATTGGATGCACCAAGTGTGGCAAGCACTGTAGCGACTATGGCTTCGGCTTTTTCAAGAGTCACGAATTCTTGGTCGTAGTCGATACGAGCTCCGCCATCCAGGTCTTCTTGACTGATCCAAAATCCCATAGTTGGCTCCCTTCTTCTCTAAACCGTCCACGCACAATGAGGACGCGCCAGCACTTCGCTTTTGGACAACTCGGTGCCGCTTCAACGGTGGGTGGTGTCAAGGACCCAGGGTGCACTTCACCGCAAGTCCCAGACACTCACAAGGAGTGGGAGACCGCACACCCGCGGCCAAAGAGGAGCAACGACCATGAAGACCTACAAAGATTTTCTTCACCGACTGCCCGGTACTGGAGTACCCATTGACGGAGATCAGTGGATCGATTTGATTCGCTGGCTCAAAGCCACACGAGTCGACAACACTCAGCTTTACGCCTATTTCTTCGCTGACACCCATGGGGAAAAGTTCGCGCACGTCTTCGATGGGCCATTCTGGCGGCGAGACATTGAAATCATCCGGGCCTCTCTTGAGAAGTTCTGTTCCACGAGTCAACTGCCATTACCCGACTACGTCGAAACACCGCTCACACCAAGTCATTTTTGTGTCGTCAATCAAGGAGTCTTAATACCACTCTGCGGAGTTGAGGGAGCCTTACCCCAGCGAGACTTTGATCCGTTCTCTGAGCCTCAGGTTTCACGACGACGTGAAACGAAGATTCCGAGCCGACTTGGGTTGGTATCTCTTGGTCGTCGGCCAGGACGTGCATTCACACTCTTAGAGATGGTTGTGTCTTTACTTTTTTTCGGGATCCTCATGACGTTCATGCTGAATTGGGTTCTCACGTTGGGCAACATTGGCAATGCGGTGAGTGTGGGCAACTACTCGTCTCAGAGTTCGGTACAACTCAAAACTCAACTCGGCGAGGATCTGACGGGGGCGGTCGTGTGCCAACCCAACGGGCTCGGAGTGCCCTACTACACTTTCTCTTCCACCGAGGTCGGGCTCTTCGAGCCGGGTGGCGGCGAGGACAATCTCGTGCTCTGGCAGTACGCGAATAATGAGATCGAACGCGCCACGATCACACCGAGCGCGACTTGCGTGTTTGATACCAGTGATCCGAAGTGGCAGATAGTGGCGAGTGGCGTTCAAAGCGCTCAGTTCGTACCAGCATTTCGCGGATCCTCAGCGAGCGCCCCCGCTGAGTCCATGCCTAACTGCACCGGAGCACCAGAGACTCCAACAGCACCTGAAAACTGTTGGTTCGATTCGGTGACCTTAGAGGCGACGCTCAGTTACACACAAGGCGAAAACACGGGCAGCTATACCCTGAACCAGGCCTGGTCGGTGTCTCTTAGTGGATCTGAACTCGGCGGAGCCAGTGCCAGCGAATCGGCAACGGTGCCAGAGTCTCCGAGCGAAGTAGTCGCTGGCAGTTATGTCTCTGGGGAGAGCACAGTTTCCTGGAATGCACCCGCCAATGGAGGATCAGCAATCACCGGCTTCACACTTCAATACTCGAGCGATGGTGGACAGACCTGGACGACTGTTCCAGCAACGATCGATCAAAGCCCCTACACCGTCACAGTACTTACCGATGGTTCTAACTACGTCTTCGAGGTAGCGGCGACCAACTCTCTCGGAACCGGACCTTGGTCAGGCCCGAGTGCACCGGCCACCCCCTGTACTGCCCCAGGAGGACCGGGCGATGTGGTCGCCGGAACAGTGGAGAGCGGCCAGGCGCCCGTCAGCTGGGTCGCGCCATCAGATGACGGAGGATCTCCAATCGTGGGGTATCGGATCCGGTACTCGAGCGATGGTGGTTCTACGTGGACAACGATCTCCACAGCGAACGGTGCTGTCGGCGACGCAGTTACCGGACTCAGCGACGGCACAACTTATGAGTTCGAAGTAGCGGCTATCAACGGGGCTGGGCCGGGGTCGTTCACCCAAGCTGGAACTTGAGTTCTACTTTCGGAGATTTTCCGCCGGACCACAGTAACTATCTCTCTCCGCCCAGCCTGAAAATCCTTTGCCGCAACATTGCGATCACACGTTGCATTCGGGCAGACGTTGGGGACCTTATTAACAGACGGTCCCGGACGAGCCGGGATGGGGAGAGGTCCACGTATGAACAAGTCTTCCGTTTCTCCGCTTGGGGCTCACACGTCTTCACCACTTCACAGGGTGATGCTTTCACTTCTGACGCTTGCGGTCAGCGCATTGCCAGGTGGAGTTGGTGTCACAAATGTCGAGAATTCCACCTCCGGCCCGGTAGGTCGTGAGATAACGCCAATCACCTATTCCCCGTCGATTTGGGCCGGTTACCTTGACGAGGGCGAAAAGTACACCTCGATTAGTGCTCGGTGGGTTGTCCCCACTGTCACTTGCAATAACCCATCCAACCGGTGGGATGTGCAGTGGATTGGCATTGATGGTGGCAATGGCGATGGCACCGTTGAACAGATCGGAACAGAGTATTGGTGCCAAAACGGTGTGGGGCCGCCCAGATACATGGCTTGGTGGGAAATGTGGAGTCCTGGGAACACGCCTTCATCTGAACCCGGAGAATTGACGACACCTCAGTACGACATTTCGGCCGGTGATCTCATGAGCGCATCTATAAATGTGGTCGGAACGACGTGGACTCTCAGAATCGCTGACCGCACCCAGAACTGGAGTCACCCAGTAATCATCCCATCACCTCATCCGGTTCCGAATGAGTCCACCGCTGAATGGGTTGTCGAAAGACAAGTTGGTCTCCCCGACTTTCACTCAACGACATTTACAGATGCGACGGTGGTTGGTAATGGTCGCAGAGGGTCGATCTTGGAACCTTCAACTATTGCTTTAGAGATCGCTAATGGTTCCACGGTGAATGTGAGGCCCGGGCCCCTTAGTCCGTCGGGTACTTCATTCACCGACGTTTGGCACGCCGGCTGGCCGTAAGCCCCACTGCTTGAGAGCCCGACACACCAGGCTCGTAGGATTTCGAGAATGAATGCGTTCGTAAGGTTCCGGTGAGGAGTCGTCTTCGTCGTTCCCTTGATTCTGGCCTTCTCAGGTCTGGCAGCCTCTCCAGCCTCGGCTACGACCACTCAACGTCCCAATGCTGTGTGCCACATAGTTGCCACGGCGGGAGATCTCTCCGCGATTGTCACCTTCGCGCCCCCTGTGAACAGTGGAACACGCGTCATCTACTTCAAGATGTACCCCCAACCCCCGAGAATCTGTCATTCGCCGGTGAGCGACCACGCGTTACCGCGCGCTCGGTCTATCTGAAGACAAAAACTATGACTTCGGCAGCAGACGCCGAAGCGCTGCAATCAGTGGGAAACCAAACAATGAGACATAGTGCAAGTAAGCGATGCGACTTGCACGCCGAAAATGTGTGAAGACGATTCATGGTCGATACCCTCCTAACTTCGGAATTCCCGAAGTCCCTCGAGTAGCACCGGGCGCGCGAAGCAACGCAGCGCAACTGGGAGTTGAACGTCTCGACGGGCACGGCTGAGGTGCTTATAAGCACAGCCCTACGCGGAAGGGGGACTCTCTCCTATGTGTGTCTCACAAGATTTTGATTTCTCGCATTCGCCACGACAGTGGAAAAGGTCGTTTCGACGCGTGTTCGGATGACAAGGAGCAAAATCATGATGACCAACATCCCCATCGCCGCATACGACGAGGCCTTCCCCAATCAGCCGCAAGACAAGTCGGGCGTTTCCCGAGTTGAGACCTCTGAGGACGCAAAGGGTTCAGCACCCGAGGACTGCTCCGACTTGTAAGTCCAGTCGTGCTCGTCCGCCCAACGCCTGAGTGTCTTGTCGTAGCAATTACCCCCGCTGGTGTGGCATCTAATGGACTGCTTTCATCTCACTCAAGAAGTAGGGGAGGAAGAGGTAGTGGTGGTTGGAGATGGATGTGGAGGGGCCGCCTGGGTCACGACGATGTCACCATCGAAACCGCTGCCGTAAGACCAGCCTCGAGGTGACGTAATTATGAAGTCAAAGACAGCCGTTTGGTGGCCACTCATAGCGTTTGACGAATTGTTTGGAGGAACAACAAAGGTCACTACTGCGGGACACTTTGTGAACGCCCAGGTCGCCGTGTCGGATCCCTGTGAGTGATTGGGTCGCGGGCCCCTAAGAACTTTCAAGTTGCCCGAGGTTGAAGAAATGATCTGGCAGCCTTTTGGCCCGTGGTAGGAGGGAGAGCTTGCGTTAGCGATCACGATGTGGAGAGTGATGTGACCACCTTGCCAACGTAACTGCTTCGGCGAGGCCGAAAGGCGTGTGAAACTACCGTCAATCAGTTTCGCTGCGCCCGCGTTTGTGACTCCACCGATGCTCATAGCAATCATCAACAAAGCCCCCAGCGAACTCATCAGTGACAATCGCACCCGCTTCCCGACTGTTCTCTTCTCCATCGTGTTCATACCCTTGCTCCCTCATAAGCGGCCGTCACTTGACTGCCTTGTTGGTTAAGAAGGTCCTGTGATGTAGAGAAGTTGCCACATTCCTTCGCTATTACAGGGTGACCGTAGGCTTCCAAGGATGAAGAGGAAACCTCTCGCAACACTCCGCTGGGGAGCCGTCTTGGTAGTTTCCTTGATGCTCGCGGTCTCAGTGCTGGCCGCCGCGCCTGCATCAGCTGCAAGCGGCCAACGTCCCTCTGCTCCTCGTCACGTAACCGCGGTAGCGGGTGACACCACCGCGACCGTAACTATTCCGCCTCCGTCAAATGGAGGGTCCCGGATCATCGACTACTACATCAAGGTGTACCCAAGACGTGGGGCCACCTCTGCTATTCACAGGTGCAAGACAACGCGCTGTAAAGTGCTGGGTCTATCGAACTCCCTCAGCTACTACTTCGAGGTGGCAGCCGTCAATAGATTCGGAGTTGGGCCGTACTCTGGTGGCTCGAACATCGTTTCCCCAAAGGCACCAACACCAGTCAACGTGACGATCACTTACGTCGCAAACGCGACCGGGGCCTCTGGCTCCATGGCGAGCCAGACTGAGCCTTACGGCACCACCGCGGATCTCTCACTTAATGCCTTCACATACACCGGCTACGTGTTCAAATGTTGGTCAAACACGCCGGGCGGGTCGGGCTCCACCTTCACCAATGGCGAACTTGTAAAATTCACTGGGAACGTGACGCTATATGCCATTTGGTCGGCGGGCTCCGCGTTGGTCACCGTCACCTTTGAGGCAAACGCAGTCGGTGCCGTAGGCACGATGGCCCCTGAGTTCTTGCCATATGACGTCGCCACGGCGCTCACTGGCAATGCCTTTATTTACTCGGGGTACACACTTGCGGGCTGGGCCACTTCGCCGAACGGCCAGGCGATTTATACCAATGGCAGCAGTGTCACACTTACCACGAATCTGACTTTGTATGCAGTCTGGTTAGAGAACGCTCCGAGCTTCACCGGATCAACGACTCCAAATTGGGTGGGATATGTTCTGCCCAGTGCCACGAATAGCGCGGTCTTCACTTATGTGTCCGGCGAATGGACGGTGCCAACACTCAACTGTGCCGACACCCCAAACAACAGATCGGCAACGTGGGTGGGCACGGGTGGATTCGGTTGGGCGACTGGCGGAACTTCGGGAGTCCTTCTGCAAACCGGCACCGAAGACGACTGCTCTGGTGGCGTTCAATCTGACACAGGTTGGTTTGAGATCTACCCCAGCACTCCTAATACCCAAGAGACATTCAAAGACTTTCCTGTGAGCCCCGGCGACACCCTCCGCGCAGTCATTGAAATCAATACCGACGACGAATGGACGACGGTGTTAGAGAACCTCACCACTGGACTCCAAGGGGTATTCTCCGTTGGTTACGAGTGGGACGTTGCAACGATCGCAAACAACACCCTTGTTGGTCCCATTCAAGGAACGGCCACAGGTACTTCGTATTCGGGTGGTGACAGCGCGGAGTGGGTGGTTGAAGACACTGGCGTCGCCTTCAGTAGTTCGAACTATCCCTTTGCGAACTTCGGAACGGTCACCTTTTCTGATCTCACCACGGATCTCTCATCGTGGACGCTGCCGAACAGCGACGCTGTCGAAATGGCGCAAGGTGGTGTAACGCTTGCTGTTCCAGGCCCAGTCACTAACAGCAGCTTCACCGTCACGTACACGGGACCATAGGCAGACTCTCTGTACGGCTGGGTCTCAGATGTCGTAAAGCAGATCATGGAGCTGCTCCCTATTTAATGACACTTGTTCATTAAGTGCTTGCGCAACTCGGGCGATTAGAAGTTGAGCTCGCTCACTTGACACCATTTCGTGGGCAACATCACGCAGTTGATTGGACTGAGCAAGCTCCGTCGTGAACTCAACTTCTCCGAGCAACTTCTTTATTGCCTCGCGGGCAAGTTCTTCGTCGTCAAGCGTGCGCCCTACTCTGTCAATGAGCCACCACTCGTCGGTCACGTTGAGTGAGTCATCAAAAAGAATTTGAGACGCCAAACCAGCGAATGCCATCACGGCTGTCGCTTCGTGGTTGTCGAGGGTGTCGACGATCGTTGCGCCGAGTCCTTTGTCGTCACTTATCGTCGCACTGCTGGCCTCGAATCCTTGGATATGGGCAGCGACGACGTGCCCCGCTTCGTGATACGCCCTCGAGAGAGGGCCCGACCATTCGAGGGCGTCCAACTCTCAGTCAGTCCGAGTCTCGACGGCGCTCACGAGCAGCGCTAACGGTCCGCCGGGGATCGGGCCGCTGGCTGGCACCGCCGATACGGGTAGAAACGTTCGACCTTCAACGCGAACGATAACCTTCGAGTTTGCCTCGAGAGCCTTGGCTATCTCCACGGACATTGGTCGAGGTTGAAGGTCTCCAAAAAGCGCATCGTTGCTCGCGGCATTCATAAAGTTCCTTCCTCTTGGGATGGCTTCGAGCACTAAGCAGGTGCCTTCGACGTGTTGGTCGATGACCCTATAAAACAGATTCTCTTTGTCCACCATCTTGGTTGTCACCACCACGGGATAGTCCGGTGGGGCCAGCGGGCCGTTAAGTCTCATGGAGTGACTAAATCTCTCATTGGCGCGCGTGGAGTATCTCTCTACGAACTCAGCAACGCAGTTTCCGCCGCCAATCTCACTGACATTGTCAATTCCCATATCTCGTAGTCGCTTCACTATGGGGCCAGGACTAAGGTTCACCACCTCAACGCTCACTTCTCGTTGTCGTGTGGCCTGCTCAATCATCCCCAACAGAGTCACGTCCGCCGCAGGCACCGAGTATCCGACGATGGAAATGGTGCTGGCTTCTCTCAGCGCCTCATAAGACGAGCTCCAAAGTTCTCGGGTTAAGAAGTTTCGATAGTAGGGGGCCTTTGAGAGGGTCGGTGGAACGGCGAATACTTCACGACCCGGCAACAGCTGGCTGCGCTCGGCGTCGCTCATGGCTCGAGGCACGCCGTTGACGATCTCCAGGCGCTTGCGCACGAGCGTCGATCCGGTTTCATCGTGCGGCGCGATCCACCAATCGAGCGATCCGTGAAGTTTGAGCAACCGAAACGTAGGAAGGAAATTGCCACCATAGACGTCGTCGCCAACTGGCACCGGCGGGCGATTCCAAAGGACGTCGCGTGTGCTTACCAGGGCAAGATTTTGTGGCGACGTGTCGACAACTGAGACGCGTTCAAGTGCGATCTCAATCAGGCGGTCGTAATTGAACGTTATGACGGTGGCTTGGCGATGATGGAGAAGAAGGATCAACGAGGCAAGCCAACTTGGCAGGCCCTCGCCTAAGGCAGACTGCTCGGCTTCACCCAAGATTTCGACCATCGCACTGCGCAGTCTCAAAAACAGAGCAGCGTTATCTCCGTTTACGACAGAAGATAGGTGGGGTTGGTCCTCAGCGAGAGTAGTTAGCCAATTCTCGAACGTGAAGCCCTCGCTGAACTTCGAAGTTGGGACCCGAGGATCACCCGTCAGGCCAGCGCGTTCTATCGCGGCTATGCCGAGGGTGTTCAGTAAGGGCATCTCCGGAGAGATCGCGGCAGAGAAACCCGCTCCGAGAATGATTAGCTCACGACTGGCCATATCCGAGATTACGCATCACGGCCCCGCCGCACTGCTTGAAGATTCAATAGGAGTCACCATTACCACTGGCGACGCAACCACATCAAAGTTGGCGGGAGTTGCCGTGAAGGCGGGTGGCCACACGAGATTGTCATCACGTGGCGGCCAGCATTGAGGCATGACGCGGGTAACCAGCGAGTACGCGGCGTGTTCCGTTTCACCATGCCAGGCACCGATGGAGATTTGAAGCAGCAAGTGACCGAAACCAAAGGTCGCTATAAGCACGTCGAGTGGCGGCGTGTACTCCGTAGCCGGAGCGCTCGATAGATGTCTCCCCCACGGAAGCATTACTCCGTTTGGCGGCGGTAGGTAACGTCCGAGGGTCACGGTGGACTGCTCAATTGGTTGACGGTTTGCCTCGAACTCTTGGAAGACGCGGTCTGGCAGGTGTTGGATGCCTTGATACGTATCCAGGTAGTAGGCATCGAGCGACAACGCCTTGAGCTGGCCCCATAAGGTCAGTTGAACTTGTTCGTCCTGAGACAGTTGGCTCGGTTGTCCATGAATAAGTGGTGCAAGTATCGGGCGCGTCTCATCTTCAATTGCCGACATCCAGCCTGTGTTACACACCTCACACACTCTCTTCAATTTGAGAGTCGCCAAGTTGCCGAACTGCTGAGAACGATGAGTGACGGCCTCACCTGGTATCGCGGTGATGAAGTCGGTGGTGATTGCACCTACCGGATTAAACTCTCGCGCGATCCAGTTGGAGATGATGTCTTCGATTGCTCTTGGGCGTCGCTGGTTGCAAAAGATGCAAAGAACATTGGTCCGGCTTCGGTTGGGTCGCTGGGGCCTCTCATTCACCATTATTGGGAAGAGTAATGACTCGCTGCGATGTTAGTGATCATCACTTCGAAGTACTGGAGGTGTCAAGTACGATCGGTCCGGCACAAGACAGGGGCGCAGATGGCAGGCTCTGAACGAAACTCTCGGGCAGTTCGCCCCGGGATTCTTCTGCTTTGCATGGTGGCCCTACTCGCCGTTGTGATAATTGATGGATACCGGATCACGCACCCGAGGTCGACAAACACGGACTCCCAGCTCGCCAATCAACCTCAATCGACCACGTACGTTGCCCCCACAACTACTCCGACAATTCCCGCGCCAACAACAACTCAGGCGCCCTCCGGCGCCGAACCCCGATCTGGCACCATCGCTATCAACCGTGTTGTCGTCGCCAATGGAATTCGGGTTGACGTGATTTCTATGCAGTGTGGTTTGACCAAAGTGGGACAGGGTTACGCAACCTTGGCTGCGAATCCCGGCTCGCAGTACTGCTTGGTGCGCGTGTACGTGAAGAACGTCTCCTCTTCACCCAACACCTGGAGTTCGGGAGGCGAGACGGCCTACGACGCGCGGGGCGACACATTTAGTTCTGAGTCTGAGGCGGAACTCTACGTCTCTAACTCAAATCTGATGCAGCCTATAAATCCCGGGGTTGAGGCTCCCGACATCATTCCCTTCGAACTACCTATGAGCGTTCGCCTCGTTCGAATGTCGCTTTATGCAGGATTCAACGCATCCGTTTCTGTACCACTCACCTAAGTCCATTCACGTTTGAGATGTTCCCTCCAAAGCGCTTTCACTAATCGAAGCATGAGAGATACCCGGTGGGGCGTAACCCTACGAACGCCAGATCACGGTTCTGCCACCAGATTTCCTGATTGTTCCCCCACCAAGACGCACTCTCAGTAGAGAGAATGTAACCGGTGGTTTGGTCTGGGCCGGCGCCAAATTTCTCGGCGTCGACGCGTAGCGGGCCCGCCAGGGGCAGATTGCGCATGATGCCATTCTCCTCATCCGCGTCTTCAATTCCCGAGGCCAGAACGAGTAACGGTTCCACCAGCATCGCGCTGGCACGAACTATCTCACCCACTGCCAACGCCTCGTCTATCTCGTTCTTCCATTGCGTGGCCGCGGCGATTCGCTTCTCGGCTTTAGCAAAGACGATGTTGCGAAACGGACCTACACGAAAAACTACGGTGGCGACCGTACTAATGTCGGCCACCCACGAAGCCAGGCCACCAGTGTCACGTCGAAGGGCATTCAATGTCGACTTGGGAGCCATGCCCTCAACATCACCAGGCACCAAATTGCGGTAGAAGTTCGAGATGTACTCCGGATCGTTGGGCACGGCTCCGGTCTCGATGAGAGCAACGTAATGCGTGACCGCCGCAAGTTTCTCTCGACTGAGGCTTTGGATGATCGTGTGCGACATGAGCTTTGGTTTGGTGATCGCTCCGGCCTCTTCCGCCAGGGCAACGGACGTCGCGGTGTCCCCCTCTTTTTCTTTGCGTCCAAAAAGTGACATTGGGCTTCTCCCACAAGCTTTCGTTGCTCCCATTAAGCAATCTCAATTATTGGTGCAGGTAGGTCGTTGTTTGGCAAGGATGTCTCTCAGCCTTCGGGAGGCGGTTGTTGCATACATTGAGTCGCCCTGGACAGTACGTCTCGCTTCGGCAAGTGGTTGGGGCAATTCAGGAGGGAGAGGTGGTGAAAAAATGTTGAGGTTGCGCAGAACGCTAAGGCGAAAGTGCCCCCGTTGTCAGGGATCAGGTTCTACCTCCAGCGACGCTGGTAAGCCGTGTTACATATGTCACGGCTTCGGTCAGGTCTGAGCCCTGAAATCAATTCAGAGTTGCGCTACGGGGTGACGGCTTTCATGGCCCCGTAGCGCTTCTCGCTGTGTAAGGTTTAGCGATTTTCGGCCAAGGCTCGGCCATAGTTTTGTTTGCCGCTTCCTCATATTGACGGCGCGCTCAGGCGCTGCGGTCATTTCGCATCCCCTTCTGCTTTGTGGGTGAGATGGAGCAGAGGGGAGAACGACGCAAACTCCCGAGTGGAACCTTGCAGCTAAATAGGCATCTTGTCCTTGCGCTCGGCCCCAACGCCGACACGGTAATTAAGGAATTTCCGGGAGCACAACAATAGGGAGCCATCTTGACCAACCACCGCGTCCGCGCCATCAGAATTATCGCGCTGTGTGCCATTACTGCACCATTTTTTGCAAATATTGGCGTGGCCTCAGCCGCGTCCCGGGCGGAAGCCCGCCCCTCAGTTCCGAGGTCCGTTCACGCCAGCGCGAGAGTCGACGCCACTGTTGCCAAGTGGATTAAGCCAGCATCCGATGGCGGTGGCGCTGTAACTTACACCGCCGTGGCCCGGCCCTCCGGCAAGACGTGTGTCACTGCATTAACCCAGTGCGTTATCACTGGCCTTAAGCCCGATACTGCCTACACGGTCACGGTGAGAGCCGCGAACCGCGTTGGTCGAAGTGCGCCGAGTGCACCGAGCCAGCCCGTGAAGCCGCTCACGCCAGGTTCGACTCTGCCACCCACGACCACAACTACGATCCTCGTGCCGATGTCCACTACGACTACCACGACGACCGTACCTTCTTCAGGCGGCCCTCCCCTAACCACGACAACCACGACGACCGTTCCACCAACCACGACCACCACAACCACCACGACCGTTCCACCAACCACGACCACCACAACCACCACGACCGTTCCACCAACAACAACGACCACGACGACCACGTCGGATGCTCAGTATGACAATGGTGATGTCTATTGGGGGTTTAACCATGATGCAGCTCCCACAAGTATGCGACAGACATTGTCGGTATTACGGCTGGCCCCTTCGACATTTTGGGCACTTAACTTCTCCTCACCAGATGCGTATATGGGTTTTCAAACAGACAATTCTGGCAATCCAGATGATGCGATTTTTTCAATATGGGGCGGTACTAACGCATCCCCGGGACCTGGCTCTACGTGTCAGGTTTTTGGCCGCGAGGGTACCGGAGAGAACTGCCTCCTGCCCTTGGACTTTTCAACTGCGACCAGTTACACCTACAGCCTGACCAACGTCGGAGGAACTACGTGGAGCGCCTCAATTACTGACGTGGCTACTGGTGTGACTTATTTAATAGGTACAATTACTGCCCCCACTGGTGAGTCTACGATAAGCGGGGTCTCAAATTTTTCTGAATACTTTGGGAATAATTTTGTATGCCACATGAGTAGCATGTCAACGGTGCAGTGGTCACCTCCTGTTGCCAGTGCCTCCACCCCTACGCCATACACCGATACCGCAACCTACGCCGGCAATGGTCGTAATGGGGAAAACGATTGCTCGTCGTGGTCAGTTGTCACAACCATGGTGAATAATGAACCAGTAGTGGACGCCTCATTGGGAGATGTTGCATCCTAAAGACCAATCAGAACTGCGCTATGGGGTAACAGTTTTCATGACCCCGTAGCGCTTCTCGCTATTTAAGGGTTATCAACTCTCGGTGACCTACGAAACCTTTCGCGGGCTGTAGCGCTTCTCCAACGTTTCGACTCGGGGCAGTTTCTTATCCAGAGAATGGGCTTCTCCACGGACTTTCAGCCACTCGAGTAAGGCAGCCGTCGCCAGGCAGTCATCTTCGTTGTAGTCGAGGATCCTCTGCTGGTAACCGAGTTGTTCGGGGTCGATTGGATCGATCGCTCGCTGATACCAAATCGTAGAGTTGGCGCCGCCGGGCTCGTCGTCGCGCCACTCGAATTGGGTGAACCTGGCCAAGGTCTTGAGCGTGGCGTCCTTAGTTGGCCAAATGAGTTGCTTAGTCATCACCGGCAAAAGGTCAATCCACATATCTGAGTCGAGAAAGTCTTGCACCTCGTCGATAGTTGGGATGCCTGGGAGACCCGCGTACTTTTTCGCCAGTGCGAGCATGCAACGATCCTCCGCGGGGCTGTAGTGAAAGACACCCACCTCGTTCTCGCCCTCTTGAGCCTGTGCTTTTTTAATCATGTCCCACATTCCCGCCCAGAGTCCAGCGAAGGCCCGCGCCTCACCTTCTTGGGTGGCGGTCCAATCCACGTAGGGGTGGTAGTTGCGACGAACGCGGTTGGTCTTGTAACACCACTTCGTGTACATCCCCCACAAGTAGATTTCCTTGTCGTTTTTCGTGTCATTTTCCATGTCGACGTGCATCTCTACCGCGGGGGTCGGGATGATTAGTTCCCCAACTCCGCGATCCCTGAAGGCCATGGGCGTGCGGTGCAGCCGGGCATAATCTTCTACTCGGGCCTGGTCGATGAAGGTAATCAGCATCGGCGTGCCTGGCGCATAGCCCGCGGTGGTCAGATCCAGTGTCTCGACGTCTCTTACTTTGCCAAAGCCCGCATTAGTGAGAGCAGGGATGATTTTGCTCGCCTCTTTGGGTGTGACGTCGAGTTCAGAAACGAGCGTGACGAGCCCTACTCGGCGCTTGCTTGCGGCCCGGGCCGCCTCGATCACTACGTCGAGTTTGGGCACCCCGGCTTCGACCAGGGAGGCTGTGGTGGTATCTAAGTAGGCGAGTTGCTTCACCGTGTTTACTCCAGCGGCCCGGTGAGCAACCGCCCTCGGCGGCGTCATTCCCGGCAGCAGGGTGATGTCGTCGGCCTCGGTGAGACGCTCTATACATACGTCTCTCCACGGGCAGGTCTTGCACTCATCTTTCCACTCTGGTGGTGCAAGGTGGGGCAACGTCGGGTCGGCGCGCCGAGCGATTTCACGCTCGGCGACCGCCAAGGCCTTGGTGTACAACTTGTCGTACATCGAAAGCGCGTCGGTGGTTGCGCGCTCAAAGAGCGTGTCTGTGAGGTTGACCCACAGAACGCGTGTTTCACCATTGATGGGCTTACCAATAATGCCTCCGATTGGCGTACCGGCGGCACTGTGGAACTCGAGGGCGCGGTAGTAGTGCGCGAGCTGTAAGGCGTCATCTTTGCGCGGGGTTCCCTGGTGGGCAGTCTCTTCACTCGTTCTTGGAAATGGAGAGCCCAGTGCAGAGGCATCCCACTGGCGTTCCTTCATGGTTCCTTCGAAGGGGTCGTGGTGCTTAACGTCGATCGCACTCCACTTGGGGCTCCTGGCCACGCGCACATTCTGGCGATACAAGATGTCGGGCTCAGCCGAGCGCGTCCCCCAAATGATCTCCCTGTGAGAGTTCTTCTTCCATTTGCGAAGGCGCGGGTTCCACAAGATCCGGACATTGCCGGGAACTTCGAGAATGGCATGCGTGAGCACTTCGCGGAGAGTCAGTGAAGCAGCGCTGCGATCCCCTATGAAGATCACTAACTTCAGTGCGCGCGCCGACTCCAGGGCGGTAGCGATCTTGGCGGCACTTAACTTTTTGGTGGTGTCAATGGCGAAGCAGTTGCTGACGCCGACTGCCTTGAGCAACTCGTTGCCAACGACATTTTCGTAGTCATTCCCGGCGTCCATGATGGCTTGCACGAATTCACCGATCGGCAACTGAAGGTCGTTGTCTGTGTCTATGTCGAGTTTGTTCTGAATCTTGGTGTGACACTGGATGACGTCACGAGCACTTAGAAAAGACAGGTCGTTCGGAGCGATTGGCGTCTTCATGATTCCATCTCCGAGCAGATAGAGCGACCACGTGCACCGTCGAGGTAGTTGCTACTCAACTTTTTGGAAGGTGTCTTCTTGGTCATTACATTTTGCTCCACCGTCGCAAGCACTTCTCACGATGGTTAATACAGTTGCCGCTGGCGGGAGAAACGCAACACGGGTGCCGAGCTTGTTTGGCATCCTGGCGGGGCCCTGGTTGATGTCCTTGGTGAGAACTACTTGCTCGGAGCGATGGGCGACTTTTATGAATTCAGTTCCGGCCAGATGGCGCGTACATAGCCACTGGAGAGGTACGCCTTGAGTGCTTTTTTCGCCGCGGCCTTCTCATCAGTTGTTGGAGCCTGCACCCAGTCGCGCTGATGCAAGCAGTCAAAACCAGAGGGGCGCTGTTCGCAGCGAGTTGATCCCGGATCCCTTGAGCCAAAGCCCGACAACGCCTTTTCGTTCCAAGGTGGCCGTATTGCTTCGATCAGCATCTCTTCGGCGGCTCCGGCCATGGCGAGGGTATCGGTGTAGATCACGCCAACTGTGAAGTCCTCAATGGCAAGCCCCTTGGCAGCCACAATCGCGCGACGGTGGCGACTCAGACGATCAGGTAGCAACTTTGCTTTGCCGATGTATACCGGGAACTGCCCCGAGCCGAGGATGCCCCCATACTTGCTCAGACTTCGAGTGCGCTTCGAGAAAAACAGGACGTACACACCGGGCTTCTGTTGGGGGCGAATGTCGGAAAGGGGTACTCGCTCAATCTGGCGTGCAGCGTTTAGTGCGGAGTCTCGCAAGAAGTCTTGGCCACCGAAGGTCACGGGAGTGCTCTCGGGGTATTTGATGCGTAATTCGAGAGGCTCAATTGTTACGTCGAGCGAGGTCTTTGTCCTTGGCATTGCGTTGGCTCCAGTGCCACGAGCATTTGTCGTGACACAGGGAACCGTTGAAGCGCAGACAGCGAACACAAGGCCCAAAGCCCTTGTGTTCTCGAATTTCGCTGACACGGTGATGAGTGCTTGGGAACGAAGCAAACAGATGACAAGAATCGCTACCCCGGTCCGTCTCCGAGGTGGCGATTCTTGTTTTTCGCTCTGAGGCTCGGACAGTGAATACAAACGGGAGCTAAGGAGAGCAAGTTATGACCACGACCACCATCGATAAGTCAGGACCCGAGACGGATCAAGTTTTGCTCTACTGGGTAACCGTTCTCAGCGGTCTCGACAACTTGCAGCACGAGCTAACACACCGCGCCACCTTCGGGTTAGACCCGTCCTCGGCCCTTGACGTGCTCCAGGAAGGTAATCGCTACGGCGTCGAACAAGAGCTCGGCTCTGAACTCGCAGGGCACGTGACTGAGGAAACCGTGTACACGTGGCTACTGCGTTTGGCACCCGAGCACAGTTATTTTCAGCGTCACGGAATTGACGGTGACGTTCACTGGCAGAAAGTCGTGGTCACACTGCAAGAAGAGCCGCGAGTCACTTGTACTTGGACAAGACAGTTTGTGTCCGAGGTGTTGTTGAGTGTGGCCAACGGGGGCGAGCACGAGTTACCTCTCCCCTACCTCAAAGCTCTCTTTGAGAAATTGTGGCTCGAGGCCACCAGGCGGGTGGGCGTGGGCGCCGCTTGATTAAATCAGTTTTGGAACTCTGTGAGCAGATTCTGAAATGCCCATTTCGGTGATGGCTCCGCCGATCCACCGAAACACTTACGTGTTTGGTGGGGTTGGTTCTCGATCTGCATTGATCTGAGAATTAAGCACAAAGAAGAAGCCGCCGGATAGTTCGTCACCGCCGAGAATGCGGCCACTCTGGAGGCGTTCACTGATCTCTTGATCACCGTCATACCAACTCATCCCCACCGTGGCATCTGAAGAGAGTACCTGTGAAGGGTCTCAAAAGCATGGTCCAGGCGGCGACCTGGGCGCCTTGAGACAACTCGACGTCGCTACTTCATAGGGCTCTGGGCTATTGGGGCTTGGCCGAGGGAGAGGTCGGCGTCTATGGGAGTGCTTTGTAGATCGCGTTCTGGGCGGCACAGACACTGGTGAAGCGCGAGGCGTTGATGCCTTCGAAGCCTGGCACCGTGTGATCGACAATCATCTCGCCATCTTCAATGAAAGACGCCTCGACGAGATACCAGGCAATCTCTCCACTCTCGTGGCACTCAACAAAGCAGATGGGGCGGCGGTGATCTAAGGCACGTAGTCCCTCAAGGATCAGAGCGCTCTCATACAGCCCGGACAGGCTGACAAGGTGGGGATTTTTTGTCTCTTTCAAGACAGGGGTTCTGGTCAAAGTTATTTGCATCATGTTGTCCTTACTGGCTTGCACACTTGGCTCCCCGGCACTCACTACCTTCGCGGCGCAGATCCCAATCACAAGAGCAGGTAGCGAATTTCTCGAGTTATTTTGTCGCTCCGGCTTGCACCCACCGCTTAGCTTCGAAGCCAAAGAAGAAGACCCCACCGCTGCGGTGTGGTCTTCGCTCTCCGCTCGAGTTTTGCCTAAGAATTGTTAGGGCTATTCGACGAATGAGGACAGGGCGCGCACATCATCGGGGGTAGTCCCCAACTGAGTCCATGGGCGGGTGGACTCCACAACGTACCTGGGCTCGTGCTCGTCGAGGTCCCATAGGTCCCATAGAAGGTTTGCGTCATAGCCAGACGCTCTCTCGAAGTCTCGCAGCACCAGCGCTCCTACTACCGATTCACACCAGTACAAAATCCCACCATCGAAATCGGCGTGTAATGGGTTCTTGTCAGAATCACGAAAGCACAAGACCTCGAAACGGTCGATCTGTTTGGCGCATGAAGTATTCGTTGCTGTGCACCATAGGAGGCTGGCTTCATTCTCGGAGACTGCCAAAGTGGCGACCTTCCTATTGGTTGATGTCATGGTCTTTGTCCTCTCGCCGGGTGAGACATTCGCTACACCTGCGGCTTACGTCTCACCGTGTCAGCGTGGCGTACGTGGGCAATACCTGGGACCAGGTGCTTAGGAAACTCAGAAGTCCAACCGAGGCGCAACGATCACGTCTTGGAGGTCACCACACCAAAACTCCAATTCCGCGGGGTCGGTCCCGGCGATTTCTGTGATGATTCGCTCGAGGGTGTCGCCGTCGATGCCGATGTCACCCCAGTCCAAGTTCTCGTTTATGCAATCGAGAGGAACAGTGATCCCGGTGGTGATGGAGAAGTTGGAGTAAACGAGGGTTACGTTTAACTCGACTTCGGTGGATGTTGTAATGGCCATGGTCTTGTCCTTTGCCCTAAGTCACTCGCTCAGCGGCAACTACTACGGTTGGCGCGTTGCGAGTAGTTCCAAATCTCAACGAACCTTGATGGCGATGTCGCTACCTTCATTGAGCTGCTTGAGAGATAGTGCGTCCGAGCCAGCGCCGAATAACGCCAGTGAGTGCCGGCGATTGAATAACTCACGCGACAACTTGACGAGGCCCCAGAAAACGAGCGTGCCCGCGAGGGCGAGAACACTGGCCCGAAGGCCTACCAGCGAGAGACCACTGGCTCCGGTGCCTCTGAACTGCCAGGCGAAGATCGAATAAAAGATGGCGATAGCGCTGCCGACGTGGGTGATGTAGTCCATAAAACGGTTTTGCATAGTGTGCTCCCTCTGGTCTTGGTGGGGCTCCTGCACCACCACTCACTACCGTGCGCGCGATTTCGTGCAACACAAATAACAACATGAGCCCGCCACTCGAGCTCGAGCTGGCGCTCAAGCTCGATGTCTGGTTCACTACTCAAAAGCCACTCCACCCATTGCCTCACCCCACCTGGCGCCGACGGCACAAAGGGCCGAAGGTGTAGCGAGTGTCTCCCCGGTGAGAGAAGCAATCATTTCCAGTACCCGAACAAAATCAGTAAAGGAGCGCGTCGAAGAGATCGAGGCGTTGGGATTAACGGTGGGCATAGTGACTGCTTACTGCGAAGAGTTCGGAGGCGACGTGTCTTCGGTGAGTCTCACAGACGTAAGCGATGCCTTTGAGGGCACATTTTGCGACGACGTGAGTTTTGCGAAGGAGTTTGCAAAGGGGTCTGGTCTGTTTGACTTCACTAAGGCATCGTGGCCCACCACCTGCATCGACTGGGGGCGAGCCACTGCTGAGTTCATGCAAAACTTCACCGAGATCGACGGCTCCTACTTCGCTCTGGGCTAATCGAAAATCTCTAAATATTTGTAAAAACCCTAGTCACAGGTATTGGCTCAAAGTCGCGGCCGTCAACGGTACTTAGTAGCCGTTGAGCGAGTGTCTCTTCGGTTAAAGGACAAGACCATGGCCACACAGACCAGTGAAACAACGAAGTACGAAGTGCGCATCGGAGAAGAGAAGGGGCGTTTTGATTGCTACACATTCGGCCAACTCGTGACGAAAACGGAGTTTGAGGCCGAGTTCGCCGGGGCCGGAAACGAGGCTTGCGACTTTGCGTGGACCAGCGACACCGAGGCCGAGTGGTATTCCTACGACGTAATGAGCCAAGAAGACGGCAGCGAAGCCAAAGAGTGGATTCACTACATTGCCATTCTCGAGGAGGCCCCCACATTGCTCAATGAGTTGGAGAACTACGTGGGTTACTGGTTAGAGATGGCACGTGACAGTGTCGGCGGAGACTACGACGAAGAGGAATGGGGCAGCATCTGCGTAGAAGTGTTCGACGACTCATTTTTCTTCGTCACCGAAGACGGCACCTACGGGTCAGTAAAGGGCCTTCAGATAGTGCCCGCCGGTCACCCGTCGGTCCCTGCGGAGGACGCGGACGGCACGGTGCCATTAGATGACAGCGGACAGGACACACTTAGTCCCGAGTGCATCGAGGAGAGCGAGGCCTTCGAGAGGGGCCCAGTCAATGTATGGCTCGTGCTTGACCACTCAGCAGTATCCGTGTGTGTCGATCTCCCCGATGACTTTGACGAAGACGACGCTGACCGACATGTCGAAGTGAAAGAAAGGGCATTAGAGATAGTTGCAGACGACCTGGATAAGTCACCTGAAGCACTCGCCTCCTGCATTCGGGAGCTCTACACCGAGGACTGATTAATAAAGGCGGCACCGCTAAGAATCTCGGTAGTTCTTCTCTAATCGCTAGGCAAGGAGTGGGCCGCGCCGACGGTAAAAGGCAGCCGCCCCACCTGCCATTCACTACCAGGTGGGGCGGCCACTTACTCTCTTCACTCAAGATGAATTGAAAAAGTTTTGGTATCGGTGCCTCCGTAAGCGTCTGTAATGAGCACGGTGAAGGTTTCACTAACGGCACTTCCGCCTACAACTCCGGTGATGGAGCCAGTGGTGGAGTCCAAGCTCAGTCCTGTTGGCAACCTGCCCTTAGAGATCGACCATGTGTAGGGCGCGAACCCCCCAGATTCTGAAAGCGTCTGTGAGTAGTTGCTCTCTCCCCTATACGCCGGGGACAGCGAAGTGGAGATGATACTCGGCCACTCGTTGAAACCTGGTGTTACCCAGGTGTCAGTAAAACTCGAGCCAGTTGCGTTTAGTGCTCCAGGAGTTACAAGCGTGACTGTTGGATAGAGATCGGCGGTGTTCTCTGGATTTGTGACAAGCGGCATCGGTATGCTCGCTGCGGCACTTATCGTTCCTACGACGCCTGCAAGAATCGTTGTGCAGTCAGTAAACGTAACAGGAGCGAACTCTGTAACCGGGTCACCACCGCGCTCGATGATCCATTCTGCTGAAAACTGAGCGGGGGGAGTAGGGGGCAAAGGCACATCAACCGCATCAGACCATCCAGCCGTAGAGTCGCTGATCGCCAATGTCCACGAGTCAGGCGATCCGCCGATCGCACCGGGTGCACTTACATAGGCCGCCATTGCGTCGCCGGCGTGGACGGGATAGGGCGCGCTGGATCCACCCGGTGCCAACTCTTCCGGGTAATTGCCATAAAACTGCTGGTCACCAAACATCTCGACCCAAGCTGAGTAGGACGGAGCCCCTCCTATGCAGTCAGCGTTGGTGCCAACTTGCTCCACCGTCGAACCGCCTTCGCCATCTATGCCAACCCACTCTGTCGAGGTTGCTTCAGTTGCCGTGCACGTAACCGTTGGGATCACCCACTGCCCATAAACGAAACTGAACTTCTGAGCGGGCGGAGCGACATCGACATAACCTGACCAAACGGTGGACACCGAAGGGGACTCTGAGGCGACTTGAGGTCCTGTTGCAGTCGGCAGTGCTGCCGCGGCCACGATGACCCTCACAATCTTTGTCGTGACATTCGGGTGCTGCTCAGTGATGTTTATGCCATATGAGACCTGGATGAAACGATTGTTGCTTGGTAGCGAGACGTTAATCAGACTTATTCCGCGGACACAACGATAGATCCCCGCGCTCGTTGGAATCGTTGGACTCGCCTCCACCTTGCACGACTTTGATTGCGGAGACCAAACTCGCAACTGAACTCTGCCACCAACGCTGGGTAATGACACCAGATTGGCTGTCAATCTTGGCAAGGACGAAGAAGCAGCGGTGGCAGGAGTTGCGGAAAACAAACTCACCGCCATGACACATACTGCGAGACTGGCGAAACGGTAGAGATGGTTGGTCATGGTGGCTCCCTCTGCCAGGTTTTAGAACCAGGCTCGTAGTAGTACCGTGCCGAGTGACGTGCGGTTTGCACGACTTGCTTCTCCGGCTCCGAAGTGGTTCTCACTCGACATGGTGGCCGCTTAAGCCCCCAGGGGACCGCGCCTCACTAAGTACCAACACAACCGCGGCCCAGCACGCGTGACCCACCTCAACCTCACGTTCCAAACCTCTCTAAATCCTGGTCACAGGTATTGGCACAGTGTCGCCGCCGCCAACGGTACTTAGTAGCCGCCGAGCGAGTGTCTCTTCGGTCAAAGGACAAAGACCATGGCCACAAAAATTGTTAGAAAAGAGCTCGATCTTCTCAACTCGGACGTTCGCCCGCTCGACCCCAAGCAACTTGTTGCGCAGGTCGGAACCTGGGTCATTCTCTCCGTCAGTGGCGGGCGAGTAATAACTCACCGCAACGCCGAAGGCGAAGTGCTCTCCGTTGAGTTCCCTGTTGGTCAGGGCTACTCAGTAGTGGTGCAGCTTGACTTTATGGACACCTACAACGTGTACCGAGTCCGCAGTGGGAAAATCTTTGGTGAAGTAACCGACGTGTACTGCGACCAAATCTCCGACTTTGTGTACCAAGCGGGCATGTACGTAAACGTTTCCTTTGGTGAGCACATTCGCTGAGTAGGAGCGACCCCGGCGAGGTGCGCACCTCGCCGGGGTCGCTTTCGGGGAGGGCCCACGTTGCACCATCAGCTCGAGATGACTCACAAAGTGCCAGCACAACCTCCACTCAATATGTGCGACCGCAACACCTCGAGCGAAAAAATCTTGAAAAACTTGCTCCCAGCTATTGGCCCAGCGAGGCGGCCGCCAACGGTACTAAGTAGCCGAGCTGGGCCGAGTGTGCGAGCCGGTGAAAGAGGACACCATGAGCATTGCAATGATTGAGCCCATCACCGAGGAAAGGGAGCCCCTCACAAACCCCCGGCCTGCGGCAGGCACTACCGCCACCACTATCGAAGAGCTTTTGGAGCACTTCACAGAGATGTATGTGGACGACGACACTGATGTAGAGCTGGGAGAAGACTGGGCCACGGGGCAACTAAGTGTGTTCATCACCGAGGAGGGTCACACTGGCTACCGCGCCTGGATTGAGGAGTAAGCAGAGCCACACTGCCTGAGTTCATTAAAACGAGAAGGGCCGCCGGATTGCTCGGCGGCCCTTCTTCTATCTCCCACCGACTAACGCTGCTTCCAGCCCTCGCAGGTCCTGACGTGGAGCCTGGTCTCGCCCTATCACTGCGAGGCTCCCCAACTGGTGGCGTATGTTGTTCGGCCCTAATGACAGTGTGGCGTTTAACACTTCGCGCAATAGTTTGCCGGGGTTTATGTCTCGCTAAGTAGTTCGAGGCGTTGCGCGGGTCAATTGAGATCTAAGGTTCTAAACCCCACCATTTACTACTACCCACCTAACTACTCTTTAACCTTTTCTGTACCACTCCTCTTTTTACTGTCTTAGACATTTCTGAAACCTGTTTTGCTACATCAGTTCGTAGTTGCACTTTCCCCGAACTGAGTTAAAAATTTTTCTCGACCACAACAGGTACGTCTGCACCCTTGCCAGGGTGCCCAAAAGCGCGCGCGTTTCAGCTTTCCACGAAGACTGAAATCTTGGTGGCGCCAACAACGATGTACCAGACAGTTCCTCACAGTCTCAGTACCGCACTGAGAACCTGCGATGAAGGACGAAACCAATGCCTAAGCCCACTTCCGTAGCCACCATCGCGCGCATAAAGCCTGACGGGAAAAAGGGTGCCCGGCGCTACGCCAAGTACATCGCCGGTGGCGCCAAAATCCAAGAGGTCGGCATGAGTGAGCGAGAAATCAAGGGCACCTCCCACTACTACGCCGAGGCTGGTGCTCGTTGGTTTGGAGGCTCCTGTGCGGCCCTGGGAGTCATCGAAGGTTCAGTTGTCCACGAGCGCGACCTCGAGCGACTTCTCCGTCAAGAGGATCCGAGAACTGGGGAACTATTGCCCAACAATGGAACTGCCCGGGCCAAAATCTCTGCTTTCGACCTAACGATCTCTGTGCCCAAAGAACTCTCGATCTACTACATGATGGCCGACTTCGAGACGCAAAAGGCCATTTACAAGATGCTCGAAAGGGCAAACCGCTCAGCGTTGGAGTACGCCGACACCTACGCCAGCAAGGTTCGTCGGGGTAAGGGCGGCGTCGTTACTCTAAGTTCCGATGGGCTCGTCGGCGCCGGCACCTTTCACTCAACGACTCGTCCAGTAAAGGGCATGACCGCCCCAGGGCTCCATTTCCACAACGCCATTCTCAACATGGCCGCGCGCGACGGGGTCGTATCGGCCCTCGATGCCAAGGAGGTCTTCTCCCTCCAGGGAGTATTTGCTGCCCTCGCCGGACAGATCATCACCGAGTGGACTGAAGAAAATCTGAACTTCCACTGGGTACACGACGACAAGGGCATCCCTCGTGTTGAGGGGTTTGACGAAGGGGTTCGCCAGAAGCTCTCCCTTCGTCAGCAGCAGACCTTGGAGAGCGCAATCGCCGCTGGTGCCGACATCACTCGACGCAAAGACATGGCCTATCACCAGCGCGTTACCAAGGAAGGTAAGAGTCTCTGTGACTCTGACGGTGAGGCCTTAGCACCAGCCAAACAGATGATGGTAGAGATGGGTTACACGATCGATGTAATAGATGGGCAACTCGCCGAGGTCGATAAGTCTTACTCAGAGCGCGAACAACAAGTCATCGCGGACAGAACTTTTCTCGCCGAGAACTTCGAGTCTCAGCCAGAAGATGGCTCCAAACTCGGAGCTTGGCGCTTTCGAGTTGCCTTAGCTCTTACGGGTGCCACCCCCAATGACGCTCCTCGTCAGTTGAGTGAAGAAGAGTGGCGCCGCCTGAATGCGGCCCTCGAAACCGATGAGCGCACACCAGAACAGAGGCGAGACGACCTGGCTCGTGAGGTGATGATGAGCGTTGGGCGCTTGCAGGCCACCTGGCACGAGCACGACTTGCAGAAGGCACTCTTGGTCGCGGGAATCCCCCGTGAGGAGGCCATCGAGCGAGCAAAGAACTTCATCGCCAGCACCGACGCCATTCGACTTTTCGGTGACGATGACGACCCCACGCTCCAGTTGCGTGTCGCTTATGAGCACCAGGGCGTGTTCGCCACCAAGGAGTTGGTGGAGAAGGAAGACTACGTCTTTGAGTTCGTAAAGAGCGGCATCGGCCAAGCTCCCCGCGTTCTTAATGAAGTTCAATTTGATGACGTCGTTGCCCAAATGAGACAGCGCGGCTATGTCATGGAGATCGGATCTGAGCAGTACCAGATGGTCTACGCGCTGCTCTGTGGAACCAATCGAGTGTCGGCGGTGGCGGGACTCGCCGGGTCGGGAAAGACCACCGGAGCCGAAATGTACAGCCTCGCCCTGGCGGCCGGATACCTGGCTGAGTGCTCAGGTTACCTCGGTCCTATGACGCCTTCCAATGACCCTAAAGTCGTCCGCCACCACGTCGTTGGGATGGCGCTGGCCGCCGCCGCCGCTGAGAACCTCGAAGACAGCACGGGTATCCCCGCCCACTCTTTTGCCATGGCATTGTCACGATTAGAAGCAGGGACACTCGTAATTGAACCTGGTGGAACCGTGCTCATCGACGAGTCTTCCCAAGCCAGCACCGATCAACTATTCCGGCTGATCCATCACTTGGAGCGAGTAAACGCACGTCTGGTAATGCTGGGTGACCCTCGTCAGAAGCAGAGCGTAGAGGCTGGTGGCATGTTCGCCACCATCGTGGATACCCTGCCCGAAGTCGTTGTGCGACTTCACGAGACCCGGCGCCAAAAGAATCTCGAAGAGCGTGCCGTGCTCGCCTATCTCCATGACGCTCGCGCGGCCATGTCGGATAATTTCCGGCCGCTGTCGCAGGGCTCACGCGAGGCGCTGCTTCGCCAAGGTGTCGCCGCTGAGTTCTTGGATACCCTGAAGACCCCTGAAGACGCCGTCGACTGGTACTTGCGCAACAACCGCGTCCATAGTTTTGAGACCGTAGAAGAAGAACTCCACGCCGAAGTCTCTCGCTACTGGGACGACGTGGAAAAGGCCCTGCGTGACGGTGAGGACCCCACCAAAGCCACCCTCATCATGGCCAAGAGCGACGAGAAACTTCGTCTGCTCGATACCGCCGCCATCGACGAAGCTGTAAGGCGAGGTCACCTGGATCCCACCCAAACAGTGGAGTTTGGCAAACGAACCCTACTCATCGGCCAGCGCATTCTCTCGCGTAAAGTAGATCGCCGCCTCGACGTTCTTAATGGCTACGGTGCCGTGGTCATCGGGGTAGAAGAAGTGGTCTCGTCTTATGAGGTAACCCTCAAGGGCGCCAGTCCGTACTCTGCGACTCGTACGATGGCTACAGCCCCCGTCATTGGGGATCTCATCTACGAGAAGTTCTCTCAGGAGCGTGTGCAGCGCGAAAAGGCCAACTCGGAGATCGACCTCGGGCGGCGCATTGAGCACTTAGAGACTGCCAAAGCACGCCTCTCCAACGCCCACGAACGAGTAGCCCGCGCCAAAGCTCGGGTCTCCAAACTTGACTCACTACTCTCCAATGTGCGAACTGACAGTTCGCGCGCGAAGTACCGCGCTTCTTTGGCGAGCGCACGTAAATCTCTCGGCGGCGCTAAGGCCGAACGCGCGAAGTCCCGAGAACTTGTGACTTCTCGTGAAGAGAAGTTGGCGGCAGCTTACGAGTGGGCCCAATGGGCACAGGCGATGCCCGATGGTGAGTGCTCGGTGGGCCTCACAGTCACCGGCGCCACACCCAAGAACACCGAGACCCGACTAAAGGTTCGCTTAGATGACGGTGAGATACGTCACCTAACTGAGACCTTCATCAATGGGCACATCAGTTCTGGGTACGCAGTAACTGACCAGCGTAGTCAGGGCCAAAGCGTTGGCGACGGCATCGCGGCCGACGCCCCGAACTACACCATGCTCTCGCGGGGCCGCGAAAGCACCGGGATCTATCAGACCGTTCCGCGCGATCGTGATGAAGAAGCCAAAACCATGGCCGCGCGCGCGGCCAGCCTTCAGCCAGTTACCAACTGGCTCACCACTCAGCTCTCCGAAGACCGCGCCAACGCCTTCTTAGTTGGTGAGTCCCACCGGCTTCGCACCAGTGCCAAGTCCAAGATGCTCTCCGTTACTGAGCAGATGACAGTACGCATGGAGATAGGTGACGACACCATCACCGATTCCGTCTCCCAAGACGTAGCGCGAGCTAACTGGTTGGGAACGCGCAAAGTTGCCGTAGCGCGCACCATCGCGCGCACGCACGAAGTGAGCGACGCCATCGTTCGAGACACTGTCGCCATCGCCGCCGGTACGTTGCACTATCACAAGATCGATGACCGCTTGTGGGTAAAGAACATGCCCATAATCGTGGCCCGTGGCGATGTTAAAGGACTCGAACACGGCCAGACCTACTTCGTGACCGGAGCTGCTTCACAGGGCCTACGCGTCGACGACGGAGAAGGCCACAAAGTAAGCCTCACCCCCGGAGAGGTAGCCGCCCACATCGACAGCGGCTACGCCGTAACCGCCGCTCGTATGCGCGCCGGCATCGACGCTGAGGCCTACGTCGCAGAAGCCCACGGACTTTCCGAAAGTGACATCACCCACCTCGAAGAAACTGGAGTTCCCACCGAAATCGTCGTCGTCGATCCTCAGTTGGAGGTCGACCACGAATACGACACTGCGTGTCGAGCACAGGTCCAAGAAGCCTTTGAAGCCGATCTGAAGGTGGAGCCGCGCTCCCACAGCGCCATGTACTTCCGTGAGTATATGGAAAAGAAGTACGGCAAGGAAGTTGGAATTGACTCTCTCCAAGCCGAGATGAATCGCATCAGTAGCGAGGTCTATGAGGTCCGCAACATGGATCCCCGCGATCTCGCTCGTCGTGACCTGGACCGCGAAATCCACGGCGTCTCGGAACGCACCAAGAACGCCAACGAGCGCATGGCCAAACTCTGGGGAAGTCCGGTAGAGGACATCGCTGTGGTCGAAGAAGTGGTGCGCCCCCAATTCTTCTCTGATCCCGAAGAGGATGCCCAGGACCGGGCTGTGAAGTCCACCAAAGAGTTAGAAGAAGAGACCCGCGTCAATCTACGCGACACCTTGCGAAACCTCGATGCCCTGAAAGCAGAGCGCAAGAGTCTTGATCGACGCTATGAGGTGATTACCAGTGACGCACCCGAGGACGACCACGCGGTCGCTAAGGAGATCGCCCTGAGCCAGGCGCGCCATGAAAGCGCCCTGATGCGAGAGGGCGAAGTAGCTGAACTCCTTAATCATTACGTCGGCCTTCGAGTTCTTGACGCTAAAAAGGCGCCGCGTCCCTATCACGAAGCCGCGGGTCTCATTCTCGACGAGAAGAACCCGGGTTACAAGCAGAGTCAGGAACTACTGGTCCGCATCGAGGAGCATCGAGCCAAGTGGGGCATTAAAGACCGCGACCTCCCTCTGGGTACAAAGCCTGAATTGGGCGCCAAAGACCCGGCCAAAAATGCATTACGGCTCGAGGAATACGAGAGGCTAAACGCGCTAATCAAGGGCCGCGAGGTCCAGATCGGGCGTGCTCGCTCCATCTAAAAGGCTGTTGCACCTTTTTATAACGCCATATGCACCAACTGAGAACACCCACACGATCTTCGTGAAGGGAGTTCTCATGGCCACTAAACATCGCAAGCCGCTCGGAGACAAAGCTGACCCCTATGAGCGCATTACCGAGCAGATAATTGCCCAACTCGAAAAGGGTGTGGCCCCGTGGCGCCAGCCCTGGCAGACCACTGGTGGCTTGTTCCCTCGCAACATGGACACCAACAAGAACTATCAGGGTGCCAACCTCTTTCTTCTGGGCTTGTCGGCAATGGAGCGGGGTTACACCAGTCCATTTTGGGGCACGTTCAAGCAGATCGAAGCGTTAGGTGGGAACGTGCGCAAAGGCGAGCACGGAACCGCGATCCGCAAGTGGGTGGTGATTGAGGACGACGAACCGCGCAAGGCTGGCGAAGAACCAAAGCGTCGAGGCTTTGTAAAGTTCTACACGGTCTTCTCTTACCACCAGGCCGATGGCCTACCCAAAGAGCGCTTCGAGATACAACCGCCCGCCCCGCTTCCCGAAACGGAGCGCATTGCCCGAGCTGAGGAGGCCATTGCCAATTACCTAACGAACGGGGGCCCCTCTCTTCGTCACGGCCTCGATCGTGCGTATTACAGCCCGAAGCTCGACATGATTTCAGTACCCGTAATCGAAGACTTTGAAACCATTGGCGACTACTACGCCACCCTTTTCCATGAGATCACCCACTCCACCGGTCATCCCAAGCGTCTGAATCGAGACGGCATCGAAGGCGGTCACCAGTTTGGCTCGGAGCGCTATAGCTTGGAGGAGCTGGTAGCTGAGATGGGATCGGCCTTTGCCACGAGCATCCTTGACATCGAACCGGCCGCCAATCTGGAACACTCAGCGCAGTACCTCAACTCTTGGATTGGTCGACTCCGCGACGACAAGACTCTCATCTTCGAGGCCGCCGCCGCAGCCCAAAAGGCCGTCGAGCACGCCGGTCTCAGTCTCGAGCAAGAAGTCACTCTCCTACACGAAGTAGAGATCAACCCCGAAGCTGAACTTGAGCAAATCGTTCTAAGTGAGTCCTTCAACGCGAAACTCCAAGACACCGCCCAGCATATTAGTGATGATGAAAAGCCAGAGCCTTCCAAGTCGCTGAGGGCGCTTCGTGAGGAGTTGACATGGCGCGAGCGCGATCTCATTGTTTCGACCTCGCGTAGTAAGAGCCCCGAAGATTTGGCCCGCTGTGATTTAGACCTTGAACTTCACCGCTTAACTTGGCAAAGAACTGGAGCAGTCCATGCCGGAAAGCCAGTCGATGAGATTGACAAGAGAATCACCGCCGCGAACTCCGACTACCAGGTAATCACGGGAAAGGACCCAGATCCCATCCGACGAGCTGAACTCATTGAGGAGTCGCAATCACGCCACGCTGGCGACGCTGAAAGATTCACTGAGGCCAAGGGCGCACTGGAAACCTACCGGGAGGAATTGCGCCAGAGGTTGAGCGAACAAGATGACGGCTGGATTGAGCAACTTGGGCCATTCCATAGCGAAGACGATTTTTTAGAGGTCGTTGAGTTTCGCCGCAACTTCGGCGTAGATGATTCGAATAGCCCTTTCGGGGACCCCGAAGCCGAGTCCACTGAGCAGACTTTCCAGCGGATCCGTTTGGACAGGCAAATCGCGGCCACGCGTCTGGATGTTGGTCTCTACCAATTTCTCTAATCGTGTGGCGAAGCCAGTGCGGGCCGACACTGTCGTAGGAGGCGGGGACTCCTCTCTCGCCAGATCTAATCGGAGGGACAACCATGATCCAGACGACCACGCCTACCCCATCGGCCGGAGCAACGAACGACGATGAATTCTGGGCAAAGCAAACAGAAGCCTTACTCGAACACCTGCCGCTACGCGATCTCGAGAAAGAGGTTCGCAAGTACCAGCCCTTCGTTGGGACGGGTTTGAGTAGTGAAGACATCGCTCGGCGCGCTCTCGACATTGCTATTAACGAAGAAGTGGAAGAAATTGAGATTTCTTCTCCTTTTTATGGCGCGGACCTCCCGTACGGCGGGTGGGCGCACGTCGCAGACCTTCAGCGTGACTACGACGCTCTAACTGGCAAGGACAGATCCGACGCGGCGATTGTGAGAAGGAACGAAATCATCAAGGAGTCCAGAGCCAATCACGAGCACGACGAAGCGCGTATGCAACTCGCTACGGAGGCTCTCGCCGCTAAGCGTGAGGCCCTTGTGGCCCAGGCCTATGACGACATTTGGATGGGAGCTCTGGATCCCGACGTAACCATCAGCAACTACGAACTCGCCCAGATCCAGGAGTTCCGAAACCACTGGAACGTTGTTGAAATCAGCGACCCCCTGGGGCCAGGTGACATTAATGACTCTCACATGTTGGCTGAGTACACCGAACTTCGCGGACTCATTAACCGTGACAGCGCGAGACTCATGGGCCGCGAGTTCACCCGCTAAATATGGTCCGTGACTCTCTCGCTGCGAAGGACGCGGCGGTGGCTGACGCGAGACAGGAGCACAGGAATTACGTGGCGGAATCGGCACTCGCACAACTCCACATTTCCTCTCAGTTCCGCGACGCCCACGTGGCGATGGCGCGGGACCAGGCGGCTCTCATCGCTATGAATGCATCAGTGGCCGAGGCGCGAATTATCCACATTGAGCATGAGATCGAGTTAGTGCGTGGCCAACTCGGCCTACCAAAGGAGTATCTCAAGACCAACTTTGAGCTGGAGAGGAACGAAGAACTGGTCGCCTTGGAGAGAGCTTTGATCGAAGCGCGGGATCAGCATAAGAAACATTCGGAGGAGTTGACGCTGGCTCAACTCCGTGTCTCTCCCGGGTTCCTCGAAGTCGAACAGACGATGGCTGAGACTCAGGCGGCTCTCGTTGCCAAGATTGTTGAGGACGCACACGGATGGGTTCTTAGGGCCGAAAACGAGCGTGCGGCGACCGAAAAGCGACTGGCGGCGACAATCGGCAGGGTCGTGCTGACCGGAGCCGCGCTTGAGCGTGACGTCGACCTGGTCAAAGGCGCCGTTGCCCATGGCACCACGTTGGTTGAAAGCCGTAGGCAGAGGCCTGAAGATCAGGACTACGCGCGCTGGTGCTTAGACGTAGCGATTCAACAAGTCACGAGCGAGATCAAAACTGCCAAGCCTGCGAGCAATGAAAAAGAAATGCTCGAACTCAAGTTGGAATCATTGAATGATCGTTACGCAAAAGTCACGCGCAACGTCAGGGTCTCAGAGGATGAGTACCGACAATTGATTGCTGAGACCTTGACCGCGCCCGAAAACAATGTCAATGAAGAGTGGCTGAACGCTCAGCGCGAAGTTCTCGAAGCGCGCGAAACGGTGAAAGTTCAATTGCGCGGCCCACAAGCAAACCTCAGCCTGACTCACTAAATACTTGCGCGAGTGCGCGTTCGGCAAACGGTAGTTCCCGGAAAGGGAGCACCAATGAAGAGGTCAGATTCTCAGAAAACCTTCGCGCGACTTCGCGCATACAACATCACTTTTGACCGGTGGCTAAAGGAATCTCGCAGACGGGCCTGGTCTGTCTTTGCCGCCTTCGTCGTCACCGCAGTGGCGATCGAGGACTTAGCCATCTACTTAGGGGCGCGAGGTGTCCTCCACCTGGTACTCGCCATACCCGCCTTCTACTTCGCCACGGAGTCCTATCTCAGGGCGTCTGAGAACACAACGCACCGGAACTGGAAGCGCGGGCTCATCCTTCTTGGTTGCTTCTTTCTAATTCTTGGACCCACTTCAGCAGACATAGCCCGTGAACTCCGCGTAGCTCTCATCGTTCTCGTAGCGGCCTTGGTCATCGCCGCCGCTTTCATCGGATTCTCTCGTGCCAAGAAACCAACTATCAAACGACACTCAGCTTCGCACATCAACAAAGACGGCAAGCCCAAGGTTCAGTTCGCCACAGAAGCTGAAGCACGAGTTGCCGCGGACTCTTTGACCGCGCGCGACGGAGAAGCCATGAACACCTACGTCTGTGGTGAGTGCCACCAGTTCCACATTGGCCATGCGCGAGATTTGGCTCCGAGCGCCAGGCGCAAACGGTAGATGCCATGGCCAGTGCTCACACTCATGTTGAAGTCGGCCTCTTGACAGGGGCAATTCTTGGGGCTGTTCTTCATCTCGGCCCCGAGGCTTTAGCTGTTGTCACCCTGTCAAGTGGTGGCGCGGCTCTTCTCCCCGACCTTGATACACGTGAAAGCGCGGCCAGTCACGTATTCGGTGAGTTGAGCGTTATTGCTCTCACGCCTTTTCGCTGGATCACGTTTGGTCACCGCAAGCTCACTCACACGCTTCTGTGGGCGGTGGGTATGTGGGCTCTCATCTATTTCTGGATTGGACACCTCTTTCCCATGTCTCATGGCTTACTCCCGCCGTACTGGCCGATTCGACTACTTATTCCCGTGGGACTCTCACTACTCGCGGTGCGATCACTCATTACGAACTCCGGAACTTTCAAGGCGATTGTCCCTCAGCGCCGCCTCGCGTTCTGTTACCTCGTCGCCATTTTGGTGGTGGGTTATCTTTGCCACCAACTCAGCGCCGGTCCAGGCTTTTTAGAGGCCATGGCTCTGGCCGTTGGCATTGGTAGCGCCTCACACGTTTTCGCTGATGCTTTCTTTGAGAGCGGGGTTCCAATGTTTTGGCCACTACCTCCTTCGTTTCGCTCTCATGTCGCCTTCGCTCACTTTCCCGTGTACAACGAGAGCCTCGGTGGCCGTAAGCACCGCACCTTGGCTGATCACCTAATAGGCGAGATCGCGCTGTTAGGCGCCATTGCTTCCTTGGTGCTCTACCTGCACTGAGACCTCGCTCACCTACAAGTTGGGCATTCACTCCCGCTCGCACATAGGTGCTTGCCCGAAGAATCAGTCCAATCTTGGCCGCACGGACTTTCACTGTCTGGCGGCAGGGCCTTGGCGCTCGTGACAATTGGCGCCTTGGGCTTTCGGCGACGGCGAGTGGTCTTTGGCTTGGCCGGTAGGGTCGGACCTACGGGGCGAGCCACTGGGTTGGCGGGTGACAGTGGTGATTGCGCCTGGACACAAACCATTGGCCGAGCCAGGGACCTGCCGACAAAGTGATCCGTTGAACCGCCAGCAGGGCGCGCGAACACAGTGCCACCTGACGCCGTCGACGTCGCTGTATTGGAGGCTTCTACGGGCTCCGAAGGTGCTTGAGCTGTGACGCTCGCTGTAGGCGCGCTCCTGGGGGCAACATCATCCGTCTTTGGTCGGCGCCAAGCGCCCTTCCAGTATTCGGTGAAGCGGTCTTTGTTAGTACGAGTGCGCTCGCGGAGAGCCTCGGTACTCGGGCGAAATAGCAGCGGGACTACCCCCCGATCTCGATAAGGCTTCTCTATTTCCCAAATTGGCATCTTTAATTCGGTAAAGCCGCCACGAGTTAGCGCGAGCGCTTGGCCGGGCTCACCGGTCTCGAAGTTAGATGTTTGCATCCGGGTGATGTAGCCGCCCTGAACCAACGACTCAGACGTGATTTGTCCTTCAGTGAGGGACACGTGGGCCCCTCCTGCGATGGACGCAAGCTCATTGATGAAGTGTGCGTCTGTGATCCCCGGAAGTATCAGCATCAAAGTGGCCGCACCTAAGAAGATCAATGCTTTGTCGGGACCGAGCATTTCATTTACCTGAGCGCGAGACTGAAAGATCGCCAGGATCTGAACCCCCAACGAGCGCATGGTCGAATAGAGACTTTCGATCTGGGGCACAGGCGAGAGGTTGGCCATTTCGTCCAAAATGCAGTAGCACTTGTATGGCAGCCGCTCACCTTCTTGCTGTCGCGCGTAACGTCCCAGACCAACGAGAAGGCGGTTTACCAAGACCGCGAAAATGCTCCTCGTGGTGTAGATGTGCTCCATGTCACCCACCAAGAACAGCACTTCACTCTGGTCACTTTCGATCCATTCGTTGATGTCAAAGTTCGGGTCGCGGGTAGCACGATAAGCGCTGCCTGTTGCCAGGCGAGCCAGATAGTTCTGCAAAGTGGCGTCAATTGACTGACCCGTGCCCGCAGCGCCGGACAACCCGGCCTTCTCCTTCCACGCAATGGCCTCTTCGTCACTTCGCGTCTCCATGTCGAGCATGAACTTTCTGATGTTGATGAAGTCTTCACACATATCAGGTTCTCGAACACGGAGCGTGTTTTCAACTTCGGTGATTTCTGGTTTCCCCCACTGCTTGGCAAGACCGAAAGCCCACTCGAGGTTCTTGTTGGCAATGTTGGCCGCCCGAAAACAAGGAGCTAAAATTCGAGTCGCAGAAATTGCCCAGAACTCATCTTTAGTTCGATTGTGAGAGTCGATCGCGGCTTCGGTGGACATCGCTGTAATGATCTGTGCGTTCTCGGCGGTGTCACAGAGGGAGATTGGTGACCACCTGGTTTGATCACCAAATTCTTCGGTATCCGACGTCGCCCCCGTGAGATCGAACATCCGAACCTTCGCTCCACACGAGCGCAGCCACGGCACAAATGAGACGTAATCCTGAGTCTTGACGCTGGTGATAATGAGTTTGAATCGCACCGTCGCGTCGAGTCCGCCGATGGCGCGGTTGAGCATTTTTGTCTTGCCTGACCCGGGCTCACCAAAGACCACCCCCTGGCCCTCGAAAGGCATACCAAAATCGATCTCCTCTTTCTTCTTCCCCCACTTCGGAGCGAGCGCTGCTACTCCCAGTGACAGACGAGATGGCAGATCTTTCTCATTGATGAGAAACGGTTGGACGGTGCTTTGTACTTGGGTGAAGTGAGAGCCCTGAGGCGCTTTCGCGGGAGCAAACTCCGCGTCACTTACAACTTTGCGGACAGTGCGATGAAAGGTGAGGAGACCCTTATTTTCGTCCACACTGGCAACATCGAACTTGTGGATGAACCAACCAATCGCATAAGCCCAAACCAGAAAACAGATGACGACCAAGATCTTGCTCGGCAGCGAGACCAGAATCAGCGGACCGGCAAGCAGAGCGGCGAAGAGAAGGGATGGGCTCAGCGCATGAAAGAGCTCCGCGATGGCAAACATAGACAGACCAATTCCCATCCACGCCAAAAGCAGGTGCCACGCTTCGACAACTATCTTGTGTGCCCACTTTCTTATGGCCGACACTCGTTTGTTCAATACCGTCAATGCGTCAGCTATCGCTAAGCCGACAACGAGTAGAGCGAGAATAGCCAAACCAATCACGCTCGCCCGAGCCATGTGGAACAGACCCACCAGTGAGTGCGTCCTCATGGCGTAGCTCGTCAGAGCCAGAGCCAGACTCAAGACAAAGAATGTGAGGTACGCCGCTTTCCAGTTAATGTCGGGCTTGGCCATTGTTCATCCTCCTTTCCGCTTCGCTGGATTATTTCGCCCAGCGCACCGTGAGGGCGTACTGGCCACAGATCGATCCTCGGGGAGCAATGAGTGCGGTAGTCTCGTAGATGTAGCCAGCCACGCTCTTTACAAAGTCGATCTGTCCACACTGAGCCACAATCTGAAACCCGGGAGCCGTTGGTGCGTAGGCAGCCAGATCAACTGAAAACAGTGAGCCCGCAATTGCCTCAATCGGTGCGACTTCCAGACAACTGCCGAATGGCGCGCTACCAGTTCCGTTAGTGCTGGGGACACCAGTCTTTAAATCCACACTGAGCGTGCCAAACGTGGTGCAAGGTACTCCGGCGGCCCCGTACGTCTGGAGGGTTACGTTCTCATCCCCTTTCTTCCACGATCCGAGATCGAAGATCTGCGTATTGCGGGCGTCATGGCCGCTCAGCCACTTATCGAGGGCCGCCTGCTGGCTGATTGGCGCAGCAGTCTTAGTAGGCGAAGTGCCACTCTTGAAAATGGACAGCGCCGAGAACAACAGCGTCATTGCAACGATGAGTATGGACATGCTCATAGCAAAGGCCCAAGCGAACTTCTTGTCTGAACTGGTCATAAATACTCCCCATCGCCGGAATCGCCCGGCTCGCGGATGGCTCACTGTCACCACCAGTTATCGTTCGCCTAAGAGCGGTTTACGCAATGCTTTAGTTGGTGGGGAAAGAACGCGCCGAAGGGCAAGCCACGCCGTGTAGTCCTATGCAGTAGATCTGACTCTTCCCAAATATCTCCAGGCCGCTACTTGTGTTGTAGTGACCAACCGCGCCCCCTCATTGCGAGCGAGGCGCGGTGAAAACATCTGAAGCGTTACGGAGTGACCTCCGTAAGCGAGCCGTTGCCATCCGTTCCCCCCGTGTAGTTGATGACCCACACGTGGTTGACGTCAGCTGTGATGCCACTAACTTCGCTGAACTGCGCACTATCCAACTCAGTGGTCGAATCGTTGGCGATGGTGACCTCCGACAGCGAACCGCTGCCGTTCGTCCCGCCGCCAGCGTTCGCCACCCAGAGGGTTCCGCCCTGCACGGCAGCTGCTATCGGGTAGTTGAATGTGGAGCTGTCAATCTCGGTCACCGCATCAGTGGCGACATCGATTTGTGACAACGACCCTTGGCCGCCTGCTCCTCCGGTGGAGTTGGTCACCCACACGTCGGTGCCGTTGGTAGTGATGGCGTAAGGATTGATGAACGATGCGCTGTCAATCTCGGTCACCGCCCCGGTAGAAACATTGACTTGCGACACCGATCCATCGCCTCCAGGACCGCCGCACGAGTTCAGGACGTACACGGAGGTGCCTGTGGACGCGACGCCGGAAGGTATACAGAACGTTGAGCTATCGATCTCGGAAACTGCGCCGGAATTGATGTTGATCTTGACCAGACCCTCAGTTCCGGAACTGTTGGATACCCACACGTTGGTGCCGTCGTTTGTGATTGCTAATGGGAAGTCAATGCCCGCACCGCAGTTGCTGTCACACGGGGAGTCCGGGGAACCTTTGGCGGTGTCAACAGCAGACGTATCCACCACACCGATTGCGCCCGTGGCGATGTCGATCTTGACCACCGAGCCGGCCCCAAATGTCCCACCTCCCGAGGTGGTGATCCAAACTGAAGTGCCATCGGTCGTAAGGCTGTTGGCTCCGTAAAAGAGCGAACTGTGATACGTGGTGATCGCCTGCGTGATTATGTTCGTCGCGGTGACCGACCAGGAGCGAGTGCAGTCGGAGGGTGAGTCGCACGCACCCGACATTGTAAAGTTAATGCTCCACAGACTCGTGCCATCCGAAACCGGCCCGTACAAGGGCGGGTCAGCGTTGTACGACGCGAGAATCGGACCAGGGGTCGCAGTAGTGGTTGTGGTGCTCGAACTCTCCGAGGAACCACAGAGTGCGGGTGGACTATTGACCACATCGGGAATCTGAACGCAACTTGAGACCACCGTAGCGCCTTCGGTGACGGCGAGCGTGGCGGTAAGGACACCGCTGGTGTCGAGAGGGGTGCCAACCAATGAGACCCCGTGAGTCTCATTCACGGCGTCTTCCATGTAAGCGACCGTGGCTGGGCTTTCGTGTAGGGCGCCGATAGCGATGGCGTCATCGGCGACACTCAGTGCCGTGGAGTTGGCAACTCCGGTGCGCGCATTCCCGATAACGGTTGTGTAAGTCGGGATGGCGAGTGCCACCAGTATGCCGAGCACAACCAGTGCCACGACGAGCTCCAAGAGCGTGAAGGCTCGACGTGTTCGACACAAGCGGTTTTGGTCTGTAAGGCGCTTCCCCATCTTTGTATTCCTTCGTCTCAACGGATAACCCGTGAGGTCCATCAGGACCTCGGGCATTACCGTCTCGGCGATTAGCGCTGAGGCAAGGGTGATCTGAAGTAAATCTCAGATTCAAGAACATCGGCGTTGGTGTTGGCAGAAAGGTTTTTATTTGGGGGCGTAGGGATCTGGATGCTGGAAGCCACTGACATAGCCCGGTTGGCCTGGTGCGGGCCAAATAACACAGCCGTCAGCTCCCGCCACGTGAGTGATGCCAAGACTCGTCTGGCCGGGTAGATCGTTCACGACGAGTGGGTTGTGCAGTATCTGCCTCTCGTAGTCCATACCCAAATACCACGAGCCCGCCCCGAGCACAACTCGGAACAGTTCTGCGTATCCTGTGGAAAATTTGACGTAGGCGATCGGATGGGGAAGGTCGCAGTTGACGAACCCATCGCGGAGCACTCTCGGACTTCCCGGTGGCGGCATGTATCCGTAGTTTGTCCCCACGTTAGGCAGAGCTCGCCTTGCGCTACTTACGTCTGCCGACAAGACGACGGCATCACCACGAAACGTCGTGATCGTTGTTGGTAGGCGGTACGCGGTAGTCATTATCGGTGGCACCGATACTGACTTGAGACGTGCAGGCGAATCATTCACGAGTCCTTTCGCGGTGACGTGCAACACTCCCGCTCCCGCAAGCAGGGCAACCACGACGGGGATGGACTTCCCAAGTGTCTTCATGGGCGGTAGTTTCGCTCGAGGCTGCTACTTAACTCGTTGACTGGCTCAACTCCCCTGATTGAGCCCCATTTCAGGCCAAACCACTGAGCCTGAAGCATTGGCCTCGGGGATCCCAGCGAAAACAACGGTCACCATCGACGGCACGGCGCGGGAACTGGGCAAGGAGTTCGAAGGAGGCGACGCCGAGACGTAATTCATAAAGGTGGCGGCAATGACAATGGCCAGAGCAATGGTGATAGCCGCTCTGACTGAGAAATGTTGAATACGCGTGCGCTCGCTATAGATTCGTCGGTCATTCTCATTCATGGTTCACTCCTTCATGATCTGACCTTTACGGTGCCGAACAGTTAGCGTCGGGCATTGGTTTCCTACTTGGCGCGGCAAAGGCCCGAGCTTCGCCAAACACTGGGGAAAGCGGGCCACCGCCATAGATTGCCAGCGCTAAGACCTACACAAGGGTGAATTTAAGGGGCCACAAAAGCTTGGTTTGGAACTTTTCTTGACGCGCGCATTGTCGGGGTTGTGCGACAAACGTCGCACACGGGAGCAAGACCATGACCATCAAAACTTTAAACAAAGCCTCTAAGAGGGCGCGCACCGAGAACACGGATCAACCTATGCGACTTCACGCGCATGTGCGGCGAGCCCATCGGGCAGTGACAACGATCGAAGGGTTGCTGCTTATGTTCGCACTTCTGGCCATCTTGGCTATCTACATCGCCCACAACTCCACTGATGCGGCCAGTTGTCATCAATTCGTAAGTCAGCTCACCGTCGTGTATAACGACCTCCGCGCACTGCCAGGTGACATTCAAAATCTCTATAACAGCGCGAGCAACGCTGGCAATCAGTTGAATCAACTGGGCCAATAGCCATAGGACAGTGCGAGGTCCCAGCGGGTGGCACGGGTGGGGAGCACGCCTTCCGCTGGGACCTCTGACCTGTAAAGCTCGAAGCCAGAGAGCGACTCCCGAGAGCCCCCACTAACTTCTTTAGCAACCAAGATCCGAGAGGACCATTACTCGATCGGATCTCAGCCCAGGATAATTATTACGGTGCCTGCGCTTTTGGTGTGCGCACGGTGTACCTACTTGGACTTGAGAGATGGGCCTTTCTTAGCGAGCCCGCGATTCGCGTGATGCGTTCTTACCAACTTGATGAGCCACGCCACGGCCTTCTTGGGCACGATCCAGAACAACGCCCAGGCCGCCAGTTGCACCTTCAGCAGAAAGTCGTGCGGGTCGCCAAAGGAGTGAGCAAGATTTAGGTACGTGGCCGCGACCGCAACTAACAGAAGCAGGAGACTCCGACTTCTTAGATAAACGATGTAGAGATCCTCTTTGGGCGGCTTGGACTTGGGAATCCTCGTGGATGTGTAGGAGGCTGTTCGTGCGGAGCCTGTCTTTGGTGGCGGTGAATCGGCGTAGCTCGGAGGGACGGTTGAAGCAGACCTCTGGGCATCGCGCCTCAAATCGTCATCGTATTCTCGGCGCTTGCGTGGGTCACGAAGAATGTCATGGGCGTCGTTCACTCGCTGCATCTTCTCTTTGGAGCCGCCACGATCCGGGTGGTAAGCCGGGGCCACACGCTTCCAAGCGGCGTCGATCGTTTCAGTCGTCGCATCGGGTGCTACGTCTAACAGGTCGTAGTAATTCTCCATGCTCCCCTCCTTCCCCACGTTGCTACTTCGCGTAAGTATCTCTCGAGGATGCGACATACCTGGTCAAATCGCTCCTCATCTCAAAGGACAGTGCCGGACTTTTGTGAAGTGGCCAGACGACTGCCCCTGGTTTTGCGGGGAATCTGTGAAAAATACCCGATGAAGATTGGCCCCTTGTGATCTCTTTAGGAGCGTCGAGGGTGCTTAGTGAAGTTGGCCTCACCTGCGACCAGCGAGTCTTTGTCCTTCTCGCTGAGCTCCGGGTGAGGCTCAACTCTTTTTCGCAGGCGAGCCCACCCTCTACTTTCTGAATGCGTAGAACGACTCCATGTACATCCACTTTGGTGTGTAACTCATCACACACAATCCTCGAGGCCATACTCCCTATTCCGGTCTCCTGACAACAGAGACCGTGTCGCGCATAGGGCGTCCGTCCAGGTGGTCACGTCGAACTCTCGATCTTGGGTCGCCGGTGTTGATCCCCGATCATGATCGTGGCTTCACGCAACTTTTCTTCGGAAAAGGTCAAGTACCAACGATCGGTCGTGGCGAGGCTCGCGTGTCCCAAGATGGCTTTGGCGGTACGGACATCCATGTCATTGGTGTAGGCCTGACTTGCGCAGTAGATGCGAAGGGAGCGAAACGTTATTGGCACTCTCGACTGGCTGCGCTTGCCGCCCATCAATCCAGCCTCTTTGCGCGCAGCGGCCAACTTGTGACTCAGGGTGTCCGGGTACCAAGGGTCCAAGCCAAAAAGCTCGTCAGTGAATATGTAGAGATCCCAGTGCATCCGCGAGTCGGCCTTCTCCTGTTCCAACAGCGCCTCTTTGCTCGCAATGAGCTCGGCGAATACCGCGCAGAGTTCTTCGTCCAAACCGAGGGTGCGATGCGAAGGCGTGCCCGTCTTGGTCAGCGTTTGAATGAAGTCGTGATTTTTCCCCGGCACTCTCACCACGCCCTTTTCAATGCGGACGGAACCGCGCAGATGTTCCCCACTGTGATCGAGTACCACGTCTCCATATTTGAGAGCTAATAGTTCTGACCTACGCAAGCCGAGCGTGCAGGTGAGGCGGACCGCGAGCCACAACAATGGGTCGGTTCCAATGAGGTAATCCAGCAGGGCCTTTACTTCTTGAACACTCGGCGAACGTGTGGGCACCGACACCCCACGAGGTTTGTCGACGTGATCCATGGGGTTGACGCTGATGTGTTTGCGGCGATACCCCCACGTCAACATCGCGGCCAGCAATGCGTGCACGCGCACCACACTGTTAGGTGACAGGCCTTTTAGCCGCTTGCGAGGGTTCTTCGGATGGGGCCGGTCTTTTCGAAGCGAGTTGTAGAAGTCCTCGACTTCGGTATTGGTAATGTCGTCCACGACTTTGTCGCCGAACCTGGGCTTCACCCAATTCTCGAAACGCTTCTGGTCGTGGTACTTGGTGCTGTCAGCGCGGGGGCGGTCTCGGGTGGAGTCCTCTTTAGTCCAGAGATCAAAGAGCTCGCTCATGGTCAAGTCACTTCTGACTTCTTCACCCGGCTTCTTTTTCTTGGCCCTCTCGACTAAACGGGCCAGCACCTCTTCAGCCTCGTCTTTGGTGCCACGAACCGTGATCGCCTGTTGGACGCGCTTGCCGTTTTTTTCACGCGGAAGGTCAACGCGCAGCGTCCAAACGCTGTCCGCCCCCCTACCTGATCGGCGAGTTAAACTTCCCCTCACGCCAATGACCATAGCGGGCGACCGTGTCACGTCCATGTTTGTTGGTGTAACAGATGTGTAATGGGATTTCGGGTATAATGCCCGTAATCCCTGATGGGGCCGCTAGCTCATCGGGAAGAGCAGGGGACTTTTAATCCCAAGGTGCCGGGATCGAGACCCGGGCGGCCCACCAGTAATACCAAGGACTTTCAAAATTCTTCACGAATTCGTGCGGCT